>Ga0208108_1000012_pt1 | contig 63392 bp, 58 predicted proteins | sample CryBogCBE22May08_FD_184589 | JGI IMG/M metagenome (GOLD analysis project Ga0208108, IMG submission 184589) | Freshwater microbial communities from Crystal Bog, Wisconsin, USA - CBE22May08 (SPAdes) | ecosystem: Environmental > Aquatic > Freshwater > Lake | place: Crystal Bog, Wisconsin, USA...
GAGGAAATGACACCACCCCCAGCGACAATAATAGGCTTTGAAACGCTCTTGAGAAGGGTTAGAGTTTGTAGAATATCCTCATCTGAAGCTTTTGGTCGAAAGGCTGGAATTTTAGAAAATCGTTTTTCAGTGAGTGAATTGAGATCGCTTGTGCCATTGGCAATCTGCCCATGCGGTCCTTTAATTTGTAAATGAACAGGCCCTGGTGTACCTGAAGTGGCACTTCTAAAGGCTTGCCGAATTAAATCAGGCATTCTAGAAATGTCGTCAATGCGTGCATTGAATTTCGTCACACTATCAAATTGACTAAAGTCTTCTACTTCTTGATAGCCATTTTTATAATGTGCATTAGTAGGAGGGCCACCTGTAATAGCAATCAGTGGTGCAGATGCCATATAAGCGTCTCTTAAACCAGCCGCAAGGTTCGAGCCACCAATTTGTTGTGACATGCAGATACCTGGTTTCCCACTGGCTCTAGCATAGCCATCAGCCATGTAAGCAGCTGATTTTTCTCCATGGGTCATGATTCGTTTGATCCCCATGTTTTCCATTTCAGCGAGACCGCCTAGCATAATTGCTGGGATGTAAAAAACATGGCTTACATCGTAATCTCTGAGCATCTCAGCAAATAAGCGTGAGCCTGTCATTTGCGTCATTTTGACTCCTAAAAATAATTATTCTTTCATCATACTAAAGTTCAATTTACAGGTATAGGAACTCTTAGTTATAGAACTATATTGATAGAATATCGTCTTGCAAAAGAGGTAATTACTCTTTGATTGAGCGTGATAAGATGACCTCTATAATAAAAATTCAAGGAGATGCGTTGTTATGAAACTAATGGATATTGCGAAAGTAATTCGAAGTAAAAATGCGGGTCCACGATGCACGACTTTAGATATTATGTTTGCTAATGAAGCAGACTTCAATCGTGTATGTTCGAGCAACGGCTTGAGTAAAAAGACCATTTCTGAACTGTATGACATCCCCGAGGATCAAATTAAAGAAATTCAGTATCCCATTTCAATGGCAATTAAATATAGTCTCCCACGAAAAGTCACAGCAGGTGACCCAGGAGATAAAGATGTTTACGGTGCTCAACAGCACGCACGGTTATTTAATCTTGAGATTGAGTAGTTTAATTAAATTGTATTAGTAAAGAATATAAAGATTGATATGAGTGCAACAGGAAAGTTGATTAAAGAATTTGCAGGCCGACCAGCATACCGGCCATTAAAAATTATCGGTGCATCAGGTCAGTTAGGTTACGGTATTCCAACGCCCGCCTTTCAGCGAGGACTTGAGCAGAGTCCTGATTTGATTGGTTGCGATATGGGTTCCATTGATATAGGACCCTATTATTTAGGAAGTGGTCAAATGGCGACAGCCAGAGCCTCAACCAAAAGAGACTTACGAAAAGTGATTCTTGGAGCCAGAAAACTAGATATCCCACTGATTATTGGCTCTGCTGGCTCGGCAGGTGCTGCGCCGCATTTAGAACAAACAATTGACATCATTCGTGAAATAGCGAAAGAAGACAAACTTTCTTTCAGAATGGCTGTTATTCCTGGTGATGTACCTAAATCGATTGTAGAAAGAAGTATTCTTCGGCAAGAAATTATTGGTGTAGATGGTATGCCCGATTTGTCGATGGAGGAGTTAGCAAATACTACGAACTTAGTTGGTCAAATGGGCTTGACTGATTTTCAAAAAGCCATCGAATTAGACATTGATATTTTAATTGCTGGGCGTGCATGTGACACGGCTATTTTTTCAGCTTTACCTGTTTTACTAGGTTTTGATATTGGACTTTCAATCCATATGGCGAAAATAATTGAGTGTGCTTCTTTATGTTGCACCCCCGGTGGAAGAGATTCTATTCTGGCTACTTTAGATAAAGAGTATTTTGAATTAGAAAGTATGGCTCCCCAACGTAAGGCATTACCGATGTCGATTGCTGCGCATAGCCTTTATGAACAAAATGATCCTTTTTTAATCATTGAGCCTGAAGGATACGTTGATTTACACGAAGCAAAATACGAACAAATTTCTGATCGTTCGAGCAGAATTAGTGGAGCTAAGTGGATTGAGTCTAATAAGAAAACTATTAAGTTAGAGGGTTCTACAAAGGTTGGTGAGCGCGCAGTTTTATTATGCGGCGCCGCGGATCCTAAGTTCATTGCTAATCATGAAATAATTCTTCGTGAAGTCGAAAAAATTGTTGAAGAATTAGTATGTGAAGATATTCCGAAGGACTATCAACTTTTCCCAAGAATTTATGGCATTAATGGAGTCACAGATCGCCCCATTCAACCCTCTGTGCCAGATGAAGTCTTTTTAATGATTGAGTGCATAGCACCAACTCTAGAAAGAGCCTCTGAAGTAGTTCGAACCACTAAACAGTATTTATTACACTACGGTTATCCAAACAGGCTTTCAACGGGAGGCAATATTGCCTTCCCGTTTACGCCCCCAGAGGTATCTATTGGCACAGCTTATAAATTCAGCGTTTACCATATTATTGATATTCATGGCGATGAGAATTTATTTGAGCCTAGTGTCATCGAACTGTGAACTGACTACAAAGTTTACTCCGCTTTAATGCTATTTTCTTTAATGAGCTTTGTATACATAGCAAGTTCTGATTTGATTTGAGCTGAAAATTCCTCTGGAGTATTACCAATTAATTCGTTACCACCATCATTTACTAATCGCTTAATAATTTCAGGATTTTTTACTACTTTAGCGATTTCGGTTTGTAACTTCTGAATAATCATTGGATCTGTTTTTCCTGGTGCAAACATCCCTTGAAATTGACTAATGTCATAGTCCTTGAATCCTAGTTCGGCTAAGGTTGGCACATTAGGAAGATTAGTTGCTCTTTTAGCACTAGTGACTGCAAATACTCTCATTTTATTACTTTTGACCATCGGTAAGGCTGTCACAACTGCTTCAAAAGTAAATGACAATTGACCACCCAATAGGTCAGTCCAAATCGCGGCTCCACCTTTATAAGGCACATGAATCAATTTTGTACCAGACACTTGCTCAAGCCTTACTCCTGCTAAGTGACCGCCACCACCGATGCCGGTAGACCCATAGCTCAAAGTGCCTGGATTGGCTTTTGCTAAGTTAATCAAGTCTTTCATATCTTTAATCGGTGATTCTTGGCGAACAGCAACAGCATATTGAAAAACGGTTAAGTTACTAACAGGTGCCAAATCCTTCATTGGATCGTAAGTCATTTGTGGGTAAAGTGCCGGAGCGATGACGATTGGACCACTAGCAGCTACCACTAAGGTATAGCCATCAGGAGGCGCCTTAGCGACCATCGCCGTTCCGATCATGCCATTTGCACCAGGTTGATTTTCTACCACAATGGATTGACCGAGATTTTCTGAAAGTTTCTGACAAATAACGCGTGCTGTAATATCTGCAGCTCCCCCAGCAACATAAGGTACGATTACTTTGATGGTTCGATTCGGGTAGCTCGAGGCTGCAGACTGGGCGAACAGATTAAATGAAAAATTACTCAGTAGTAATAAAAGGATGAATTTATAAATCATCTCGTCTCCAATGTAATAATAATTACTTCAATATTAAACGCTAAACTTCAACAAATCAAATAGGGAGTATGTCTTGAATCAACGTTGGAAGATTAGACCTGAGGGCTCAAATTGGGGTGACTTTGGTGATGATGATCGATATGGACGCATCAACTTGATTACACCAGAAAAGCGTCTGAGTGCGATGAAGGAAGTTCTGACTGGAATTACTTTTTGTCTTAGTTTACCTTTAGATCGGCCCGGTGGTATGGTGTTAAACGATCATCGTAAGGCACCTGAATTTCATCAAGTTTTTCGCCATGGACATAAGGTGTTTAATTTAGAAATGGAAAAATTTGATGGGCGGATTGTCGATGTAAGTTCAGATGAGGCAGTGATGTTATATAGCCAATACTCGACACAGTGGGACGCACTAGCTCACAAAGGATCTCAATTTGATGTGGACGGGAATGGTATTAAAAAGAAAGTTTTTTATAACGGTTGGCAAATCGTGGATGAGAACAATCAGGGAACCCAAGGTGAGTTAGGGGCATATAACCTCTCTATTGCGAACTTGGCGGAGAAAACGGTTCAGGGTAGAGGCGTCATGATTGATTTCCAAAAACACTTTGGGTACGAAAGAGTCTATGTCAACTTTGAGATGCTCCAGGATATTTTTAAAAAAGATCATATCATCGTAGAAGAGGGAGATATTGTTTGCTTGAACACTGGACTTGGTGAGTTAATTATGAATAGTCCTAGTAAAGGACCTGATCCATCCATTAAAACAGCTTGTGCAGTCTTAGACGGTGCAGATCCAAAAATTTTGCAATGGATTACAGATAGTGGTCTCGTTGCAATTGCCTCCGATAATCTTGCCATTGAATCGTCATCGACCCTCGGTATACGACATCACATTGGCGATTGTGGTTCGATGTTGCCGATTCATGAACACTGCTTATTTAAGCTCGGGATTCATTTAGGAGAACTTTGGTATTTGACAGACTTAGCTAATTATTTAAAGGAGCATCAACGTAGTCGTTTCTTGTTAACAGCGCCACCACTGCGTTTACCAGGGGCAGCTGGTTCGCCCGTTACACCAATTGCGACCGTCTAATCAGAAGAGTATTGAATTAATCAGGATCGCTAAATTGATAGAGTTTGGCTGGATTATCAACTAAGATTTTTTTAATTAAGTTATCGTCCTGCGTCCAATCGATGAGTAAATTAGCAAGGTGGCCATCATTAGCCAGCATATCCTTTGCGCTAACATGCGGCCAATCTGTTCCCCAAACGAGTCGATCTGGCATGATTCTCATCATCTCTTGGGCCACTTTTGCAACATCGCGATGTAATGGAAAGTCCGCGGATGAGAAATAATTGGCTGATAATTTTGCCCAAACATGCTCATAGGAAAATAATCGCATTAAAGCGCGATAACCTGCTGAATTTTGTCCAAGAGATGCATCGACACAACCATAATGATCAATCACGATAGGAATTGGTAAGGTAATTAATTCGTTAACAATTTCAGGTTGTTTGCGCACATTAATAAAAAATTGTAGATGCCAATTCAATTCTTTTAATCGTGGTGCAAGTGATTTTGCGTCATTTAGAGTTAGGCCGGATGTGGCTGAGGCGGTATTGATTCGGATGCCACGAAACCCTAAATCATGTAGTCTAAGTAACTCTTGATCAGAGATGTCTGGTTTAACAACTGCGACTGCTCTTAAATCAAATGTTTTGGACGCAAGCGCTTCTTCAATTAATAGATTGCTCGGCCCATAAACACTAGGCTGAACTAAAACGGCTCGCTCGCAACCAATCTTTTTTAACATCTTTACATAATCAGCTAAAGGATTGAGATGCGGAATAAAGTGGGTTTTAGCCAGCATTGGATACTGATCTAATGGACCAAAAATATGAGCGTGGCTATCGCATGACAAATGCGGGAAGGGTTTTTTAGGCTCCCAAGTATCTGCTATGGGAGGGGCTACATTTGGTTCTAATGCCATAACTTTAACTAGCTTGTCTTTTTTCCACTGTATTAGCTTCGATTTCGTAAAATTCAGTCAAACTAATGATATCTTCAACGTCTTGCCTAGCAGTCACAAATTCTGCATTGGTTAAGCCTTTGTATTCCCCTGTCTCGCGCAGTTCCGTTAGCATTTTTTTCATGAAATGAAAGGCACTACATAAAACAACTTGTGCTTCAATACAAGCGACATAGCCCATATCAATTAATTCTTGACGTGTAAATAACGGTCTGCCATCCCGATTGCCACGACTTTGTACATAAATGAGCGGGATTTTGCAACGTTTAGGTGCTTGAACGGCATCATCTAAATTTCTTGGAAAAAGTAAACCTAAATCAGCACCTACATCTGCAGCTGCATTGATTCGAAAGACGGCTTCATCAAGTCCAGCTGAGCGACAAGTATCGGTTCTTGCGATGATGACAAAGTTCGGATCGAGTCGATCGCGCTCTTTACAAGCGTATGCAATTTTTTCAATATACTCTTCTCTAGAAATACCGTGCACAACGTATTTATGATAGTGAGCACGTTTCGGGAATACCTGATCTTCAATATGTATTCCGGCTACTCCAGCACGAATAAACTCACTGACTGTCCGCATGGTATGAAGTGAATCGCCCCATCCTGCACCTGCATCAGCAATGAGAGGGATATTGACTTTGCCAGTAATGTCTTGTGCCATTTTGACTTGCTCAGTCATCGTCATTAAAGGCTCTGTGATGGCTGAAGATGCACCAGATACGTAGCCACCAATAAATACGGCTTCAAATCCTAAAGACTCTACTAATCTTCCTTGAAGTGGATCACATACTGAAGGTAAGTGTAAAAAAGTATTTTTTGCAAGTAATTGGCGCAACTGTAAAGTATTATTTAACATAAAATTTCAAGAGATGAAGATAGAAAAAATCAAAAACTTCAGTTGGATTTCTTAAGATTTAATTTCAAGAAAAACAACTGAAGTATCAAAGTTAAATTTTTATTTAATTGGAGAGAATTCAGTTGGCTCCATAAAGACGGATTGTACTTTTACAACAATCGGACCATTTGTCATTGAAGCTTCTCTAGCGGCAATCCATTCTGGATCTTTTTGAAATGCTTCCCAATTTTTTTTGGCTTGTTCACGACTTGGATGCGCAACAATATAAACAAGCGTGTTCGGTTGGTCTGTTGGAATCCAATAACCGATATTGGTAATGCCATGTCTTTCAAACAATCGTGTAGTATGATTTTTAAAGCGAGCAACCACATCGCCTAATCTGTTTTCGTGACTGGTATAAGTTCTTAATTCGAAAACGCGTTGTGATGGGTTCGTTTGCGCATTAACTAGGCAAGAACTAAATACGGAAATAGTAAGGCCAATACTAAGAATTACTTTGAGTAATAATTTGTTCATCTGTGTCTCCAGAAAAATGTTTTTTTATTTAATTTATACAACTGAATCTATTCTAACGAAAAAATATCATGATGGGCATTTATCAAGCATTCAAAGAATACTGTAATAAAGTTATTCGATTTAGTAAGTTTAAGATCTATGTTTTATGGTTTGCATTAAAAAATCCCGATACGCCTAAGTTAATGAAATTTTTAGGTTTTGTGGTCCTTCTATACGTGTTAAGTCCTATTGACTTGATTCCTGACTTTATTCCTGTTCTTGGATATTTAGATGAGTTAATCTTGGTATCATTGATGGTTAGTGTTTGCCTATACTTTATTCCTCAATATGTCATGGACGATTCCATCGCTTTAGCAAAAGAATTAATCAAGAAAGAAGAGCGCTTACCGAAATTAAAATGGGGTGCAATCCTGATTGCTTTAATTTGGTTAGGAATTATTTGGTATATTTTGACTTATACAAATGCTGTTAAATACTTTTTATAAAATTATTCATGAAAAAAAATCTACTCATCGCTTCTTTATTTTTAAGCACTAGTTTTTCTTTTTTATCCTTTGCCGCACCCTTGGCATTTGTTTCTAATGAAGGTTCAGGAAGCATTAGTGTGATTGATTTAGAGAAAAATATAGTGATCAATACGATGGACTTGTCCGGTAAGCCAAGAGGGATTTTTGCTGCGCCGAATAGCCCATTTATTTTTGTTACTGAGTTTACAAAAGAACAGTTATTAAAAATAGATGTCGCAAGCCAAAAAATTATTCAACAAGCAACGTTGGGTAAATCGCCAGAAGCTCTTTATGTCTCGAAAGACGAGCAGTGGATTACAGTGGCAAATGAAGAAAGTAATAGTGTTTCTTTAATAGACGTTAAGACTCTCAAAACTGACAGTCAGATTCCGGTGGAGGGTAAAAATCCAGAGCACGCAGTCATGTCCCCAGATAATCGATGGATTTATGTCTCAGCTGAGGATGCCGATAAGGTCGATGTAATTGATGTTCAATTACGTAAGCAAGTTGCCCAAATCCAAGTAGGAAAAAGACCAAGGGGGATCAGTTTTACACCTGACGGAAAAACTGTGATTGTCGCATGCGAAATCGAGAGTAAGACTTACCTGATTGACGTATCAACAAAAACTGTAAAAGCAGTTATAAACACTGGACTTCGTAGCAATGGAGTCAGTATTCATCCGAATGGCAAGTTTGCTTATGTTTCGAATGGTGGGGACGGCACGGTCGCTTTGTTGGATATTGAAAAACAAAGCCTAATCAAAACGATTCCAGTTGGTAAAAGACCATGGAATATGGCCATCACTCCAGACCAAAAGAAATTACTCGTAGCCAATGGTCGCAGTAATTCAGTAACAGTAATTAATTTAGATTCGAATGAAGCAGAAACAGAAATTGCTGTTGGAAGTCTACCTTGGGGCGTTGCGATTAAATAATCTTTAAAACCACATTCGAGTCAGGATATTTTTCTTATCGATTAAAAGATGTTTAAGAACTGCAAGAACATGTATCGCAATTAGAGTCAGTAGAACGATGACACTGATTTCATGAACTTCTTTCATGATTTCTTTAAGCCCATCATTCGCCATCAAAAACTTTGGTAATTCGATACCAAAATATTTAATAGGATATTTTGAAAAAGAGGATCCTAAGAATCCACTGAGTGGTACGCAGATCATGGAGATATATAGAGCAAAGTGCCCCACTTTAGCGAGCATCTTTTCATTCGGCTTTAAAAACTCTGGTAACGCTGGCGGACGATGCGTGAGTCGCCAGATAATTCTTAAGAGAATAAATAAGCCAATCGTGATACCAACTGATTTATGCACATTAAACCAACCAGCACGTAGACCTGGCGGGGTTTTAGGTAATTCTGTCATCCAGTATCCCAGCGCTAATTGCGTGAGGATGGCCATACCAATGATCCAGTGCAAAATGATTAAGCCATAGTGATAAGGTTTTGAGAGCTGCATGATTAATTGTTGTGATGAAATAAAAATAAGGACCAGTTGAATAACTGGCCCTTAGATTGATTTAGTCTTTCATTACTGCAAAAGTCCAAACGGCCGCACCTGGCTGAACTTTACCAGCTGTTTCGCGGCGAAGAGATGTTCCTGTAGCAAGACCAGATAAAACAGTCACATATTGACGACCACCTAAAGTATAAGTAATCGGCTGTGCATTAATGGCTGAACCAGTCTGGAATTCCCAAAGAACTTTACCTGTGTTTTCATCAATCGCGACAAACTCACCTGAGATTTTGCCAGTGAAGACAATGCCACCACCAGTTACTAAAGTACCAGACCAAATTGGGAATTCAACTTGAGGTATTCTCCAATCAGCTTTTATAGAAACTGGATCGAGGGCACCAAAGTAGCCCCACGGTAACTTCGGATCACGTTCTTTGGTTGAGTTCGTTGCGCCCATGTAGCGCTCACCTGGTTTATAGTTTGGTGCTGCTTGATTATTCAGCTGATAAATCGCTGTTTCTTCTTGCATTGGTAAATAAACTTTTTGTTTATTCGGGTTATAAGCCATTGGCGACCAATTTTTACCACCTGTCCAACGGGGTTGTAATTCAACCTTTTCGCCAGCCCGAAGTCTTGCTGCAATATCCGTTTCTTCAACTCTACCAAAGCTTGGATCAATGGTTGGTTTTGCCCAATTTACAGGAACATAAGCGTGACCGGCGATTAACTTACCGTTGGTACGATCGAGGACATACATAAATCCGTTACGGTCAGCATGTAACAAGGCTTTTCTTTTTTGACCAAAAATAGTCATATCAGCTAGGATATTTTCATTGACGCCATCAAAGTCATAGGTCTCAGCTGGAGTCCATTGATAATGCCAAACAAGTTCGCCTGTTTTAGGACGAATGGCAATAACCGAAGCAACATATAAATTATCTCCTGGACGCCAAGTGTTATTCCAAGGACCACCATTGCCAGTTCCCCAGAAAGTTAAATCAAGTTCAGGATCATAAGAGCCAGTAATCCAAGTTGAACCACCACCATGCAGATAAGAGTTATCATTTGGCCAAGTTTCACTACCTTTTTCACCAGGCGCAACGGTCGTGAAACGTCTCCATAACTCTTTGCCAGTTTGTGGGTCATAACCAGCTACGAATCCGCGAACGCCGTACTCTCCACCAGTCATCCCCGTCATGAGCACACCATTGGCTACCGTTGGTGCACTCGTAATCGAATATCCATCTTTCCACTCGGCCACTTTTGTACGCCAAAGTTGCTTACCAGTTTTAGCATCCAGTGCTTTAATATAAGAATCAAGTGAGGCTACAAAAACCTTACCATCATAAATGGCAACCCCGCGATTCGAGAGTCCACAACAAACTATTCTTGCAGCTTCTTTTTCCCAATCAATCGGCGTTGCCCAAATTTGACGTCCAGTTTTAATATCGATCGCAACGGTTTGTTGTACGTTGGACACGTACATTACTCCGTTATAAACCATCGGTTGTGCTTGTTCACCAACGTTGTTATTTAACGAGTGGCTCCAGACGGGAACTAATTTCTTGATATTCGCCTTAGTAATTTGTTTCAAGGGACTAAAACGTTGTTGGTGATAACCCATTCCATAGGTTAAAACGTTATCTGTGTTTCCACCTTTATTACCATCGGCAATTAATTCTTGTTGGGTTTGAGCTTGCGTTACTGTGCAGATTATGACAGTACTTAAGCCGAGTAATAGATACATCAATTTCTTCATTGTGGTCTCCATGAGATATGAGTTGAATTAATTTTTATTATTATTGCTCCAATTTAGCCTACTTTTACCTCAAGTGTCTATAAATTTTGACACGTCTAAATAGATACCCTAATAGACAGTTTTTTTAAATGTCGTATCGTAGCGGTTGTAGGAGACAACAAAAACCATCGAGAATCACGATTCAATTACTCGAGAAAATGAAAATGAAAATTACAAAATTAAGTACACATAAGGATCAGTCACTGACTGAAAATCTATTAGATGAACCAATCGTTTCATCTAATAGTCACAAGTTTCCAGAAAACCCCAAGCGTGAACTCGACCGAAGAAAGTTCATGCAAACAAGCTTACTTGCTTTAGCAAGTTCTCCAGCGATGGTGATGGCAGATGAATCAATTAAAAATGATTTTCCAGCCTGGTCGACAACCCCTGGTAAGGGTCTTAATGAATATGGCCAGCCGTCTAAATTCGAGGCAACTACGAAAAGAGGGATTGCTAAAGCCTATGGTGATTTAGCTCCTGGCACTGGATCAGCAAGGACGCCGATTGAAAAGTTAGAGGGCATCATTACACCAAGTGGCCTGCATTTTGACCGCAGCCATAATGGTACTCCAGATATTGATCCAACGAAACATCAATTGAGTATTCATGGTTTGGTGGATAGACCTCTCAATTTTTCGATAGAAAATTTATTGAGATATCCGATGATCTCAAGAACGTACTTTGTCGAATGCGCAGGAAATAGTGCTGTGAATATTATTGCTCCGAAACCAGTTCAAGCAACTGCAGGAACTTTACATGGCCTCATTTCATGTAGTGATTGGACCGGCATTCCTTTATCGGTTTTACTAAGGGAAGCTGGAGTTAATCCTTCTGGTAAGTGGGTGCTAGCAGAAGGTGCTGATGCTCCTGGGATGAGTCGTAGTTTTCCGATCGAAAAGGCGATGGATAACGCCTTGATTGCGCTTTATCAAAATGGCGAAAAAATCAGGCCTGAACAAGGTTATCCAATGCGGTTACTCCTTCCTGGTTGGGAAGGTAATATGAATGTGAAGTGGTTAAGAAGTTTAAAAATTACGGCTGAACCTACTCACACCAAGGATGAAACTTCTAAATATACTGATCCACTGCCAAATGGTAAGGCCAGACAATTTACTTTTGAACTAGGTGTTAAATCCATTATTACAAAGCCATCTGGGTTGATGAAACTGCCAAGTAAGGGCTTTTATGAAATTAGTGGTATTGCCTGGTCGGGAGCAGGGAAAGTTGCTAGAGTCGAAATTTCTACTAACGGCGGTAAAGATTGGTTTGACGCCATGATTGATGGTCCAAATCATGCATTTAGTTTGGTTCGGTTTAGAGCACCTTGGAATTGGAATGGAGAGCCTGCATTCCTGCAAAGTAGAGCGATCGACGAGAGAGGCAATATTCAACCGACCCGTGCTGCTTATAAAGCGAATAACGCGGTTGATGGACGTTATCACAACAATACCATCGTGACATGGGCAGTACAGGCTGACGGGAGTGTACAAAATGCATATCTATAAAAAAACCTTTTTGTCGGTCTTGGTTTTAGGATCAATGATTGCTTGCACAACAGCCCAACATCAAGCAAGTCCTAATTTAGGTCAGCCAATGTCTGCGCTTGAAATTAAAAAACTGGATATTAGTATTGGTCCAGATGGTGTTGGCTTGCCAGTCGGTTCAGGTAATGCAAAGCTTGGTGCAAAGGTGTATGAAGCACAGTGCGTATCTTGCCATGGTGTTAAAGGCCAAGGAAAACCCGTTGATGCACTAGTTGGTGGAATCGGAAGTTTAAGTACGGATAAGCCCGTTAGAACGGTAGGCAGTTTTTGGCCTCATCCGACAACCTTATTTGATTACACGAGAAGATCCATGCCACTGCAAAGTCCTAAATCTTTGACCAATAATGAAGTGTATGCAGTAAGTGCTTATATTTTATTTTTGAACGGCATTATTAGTGAAGATTATGAATTAAATCAGCAAAATTTAGCTCAAGTAAAAATGCCAAATCGTGATGGTATGATTGATTTTTCTAAAGAGAAAGCAGTTACTTATAAGTAGTATTGAATCAGTTTTTGTAGTTAAGTAAGTTATAAATTAAAACGTCCAAAGAGACGAAATTGGTGATGAGTGCAATGTAATGATCTCATCGTTATCAAAAAAATCAAAAGGAGACAAATCCATGAAATTCATTGGATTAAAAGGTGGCTTGAAATTAGCCACAGCAATTATTGCATTAACTTTAGCGCCTTTAAGCTTTTCGCAATCGCTGCAGGACTTAAGAAATGACCCGAAGAATGCTGAAAATGTTTTAACTTATGGCATGGGGTACAACCAACAACGCTATAGTGATTTACTACAAATTAACAAAGATACCGTTAAACGCTTAGTGCCGGTTTGGAGTACTTCTCTCGGCAGTAATTATGGTGAGCAAGGCCAACCTTTGGTCTACAACGGTGTCATGTATCTGGTGAATGCAGAGTATACCGTTGCAATTAATATCGAAACTGGTCAGCAGATTTGGCGCACGAAAGTAGATTGGGATCCCGCCACACCTAGAGTTGTCTGTTGCGGTATTACCAATAAAGGTTTGGCAATTTACAACGGGAAAGTTTTCCGTGGCACTTTAGATGCACATATGGTTGCTTTGGATCAAAAAACAGGTAAACAAGTTTGGAAAACGAAAATTGCTAATTGGCAGGAAGGTTTTACGATTACGTCTGCTCCTCTGATTGCAAACGGCGTTTTAATTACCGGTATCTCCGGCGCTGAGTTTGGTGTCAGAGGCTTTTTGGATGGTCTAGATCCTGAAACAGGTAAGCAACTTTGGCGTAAATATACGATTCCTGCACCGGGTGAAAAAGGTAATGAAACATGGCCTAAAGGTGACGCTTATTTACATGGCGGTGGTTCTACTTGGATTACAGGTTCTTACGACCCTGATTTAGACACCGTATATTGGGGTATCGGTAATGCAGGTCCTTGGGCGCCAGGTGGCAGACCAGGAGATAACCTCTATACAGCTTCTGTACTGGCATTAAATCCCAAAACAGGAGATATTAAATGGCACCGCCAAATTGTTCCTAACGAAATGTTTGACTTAGACGCAGTGTGGGAATGGATTGTTGGTGATATTAATTACAAAGGAACCACTAGAAAAGTGATTATGCATTTATCACGTGGTGGATTCTTGTACGTGGTTGATCGTAGAAACGGCGAGTTACTATCTGCTAAGCCTTATGAGAAGATTAATTGGGCTACGCATGTGGATATGAAAACAGGACGTCCTGTTGAGTCTGAGGTGTCTAAAAAAGTTCGTGCAGGTGAACAAATTGAATTATGGCCTGGTCAATGGGGTGCTAAAACTTGGGGACATGCAGCCTTTAATCCTCATGATGGACTCATTTATACGAATACTACTCATGCCTCACGCTTAGTTAAATTTGAGCCAGTTGAATATAAAGTTGGTCAGCGTTATGTGGGCTTACAAAATTCTCCTGCACCAAGAGATCCTAAAGAGCCGATTGGTCATATGGAAGCGATTGATCCGATTACAGCAAAAGCGAAATGGCGTGTACCTTTAATGGACATTCCTAATTACTCTGCTGTATTAGCAACTGCGGGTGGTTTGATGTTTACAGGCAAAGAAACGGGTGAACTTGTGGCACTCGATATGCAAACAGGCAAGCAATTGTGGGAGTATAAAACAAGCTCGGGTATTAATGCCCAACCAATTACTTACTTACATAATGGCAAACAATACATTGCTGTGCAGTCTGGTATTGGTGGCGTAAACGTTGTCAGGATGGGACCGCAACTGAAAGATATCCCTAGGGGTGGCTCGGTAGTTGTTTTTGCTTTAATGGATAAATAATCGAAAGACGATGATGAAAAAAATAATTGCTACTTTTGCGATAGTTTGCTCAATCAGTTTGAGTGTCTTCGCGCAGACCAATCAAGATTTAATCGCTAACGGAAAAACAGGTTCAACCGACGAAGTCCTTACCTATGGTATGGGATATAACCAAAACCGCTATAGTCCCTTGAGTCAAATTAATAAAGATAACGTGAAAAAACTCGTGCCAGTATGGAGTCTCGGTATGGAAAACGAGTTAGGCGAACAAGCCCAACCAATGATTCATGATGGTGTCATGTATGTGAGTGATGCCAAGTGGACCATTGCCATTGATGCCGTATCTGGCAAACAATTATGGAGAACTGCAGTTGATTATGATCCAGATACGCCAAGGGTCGTCTGTTGTGGTGTATCCAATAAAGGGGTTGCTCTTTATAAGGGGATGGTTTTTAGAACTACTTTAGATGCGCACGTTGTGGCACTCGATCAAAAGACCGGCAAACAAATTTGGAAGCAAAAGGCTGCAGAATGGAAAGAAGGTTATTCTTTAACTGCAGCTCCACTTCTTGCCAATGGCGTTCTCATGACCGGTTGTTCTGGGGCTGAGTTTGGTGTGCGTTGCTTTATTGACGGCTGGGAGCCAGAAACAGGTAAGCATTTATGGCGTCGTTGGACGATTCCTGGGCCAGGTGAAAAAGGTCATGAAACTTGGATTCCTTCAGAGTCCTATAAAAATGGTGGCGGTAGTGCTTGGATTACTGGTTCTTATGATCCTGAATTAGATTTGGCTTATTGGGGAACTGGTAATGCTGGACCTTGGAATCCGGCTAATCGAAAGGGTGATAATTTATATTCTGCTTCGATCTTAGCCATTCGTCCAAGTACTGGTGAAATTGTTTGGCATTATCAGGTAGTGCCAAATGATGTTTTTGACTGGGATACAGTTTGGGAATTAGTATTAGCTGATATTAAGGTGGAAGGTCAAAACCGTAAAGTAGTCATGCAACTGAATCGTAATGGATTTTTATATGTTCTCGATAGAACGAATGGTAAATTGATTTCCGCTAAGCCTTATGAGAAAGTCAATTGGGCAACGCATGTTGACATGGCAACTGGGCGTCCAGTGGAGTCAGAGGAAACGCAAAAGTTAAGGGCTGGTGAAAAAATTCAGATGTGGCCAAGTACGCGTGGTGCAAAAAATTGGCAACACGTTGCGTTTAATCCTAATACTGGTTTAGTTTACGCTTCGACCAATCACGGTTACTCAAATTATCGATTTGTACCGCTTGCTGAGTTTAAGCCAGGCTTTAGATACCAAGGGATTGAAAATTCATATTCTCCGATTAATCCAGATACAGTAGCCGGCCATATTGAGGCAATTGATCCTCTAACTGCAAAACCAAAATGGCGGATGCCTTTAGTTGGTCAGGTTATTGGCTCATCAATCATCGCAACCGGAGGAGGATTATTATTCACCGGGAAGCATACTGGTGAGGTTATTGCCATTGATGCCGATAAAGGAGAGGTCGTTTGGGAGTTTAAAACACCTTCAGGTGTGAACTCTAATCCAATCACTTGGAGTAAAAATGGCAAACAATACATTACGGTGTTATCAGGCATTGGTGGTGTTGTTTCAGGTTTGAGAGGCTTGCCAGATATTCCTAAAATGGGCTCAATTTGGACTTTTGCTTTAATGGAGTAAGGATTAGATGTTTTTTAAAAAAATACTTGTAGTTAGTTGTTTAAGTTTTCTGTTGTCAGATTTAGCATTTGCGCAAGAGGAAGTTTTTTCTAAAGAGTCGATTGAAAAGGGTCGGGGAATTTATTCACAAAATTGCTCGCCCTGTCATGGTCCCCAGATGGCGGATCCACAAGGAGCTTTTGATTTAAGAACATTCCCCCCAGAGCAACGCAACCGTTTCTTTTATTCGGTAACGAATGGTAAAAATGGTATGCCTCCCTGGGGAGGTCTTTTTAATAAAGAAGAAATCGCTACCCTTTGGGCTTATGTCATGGCAGGTGAAAAGACTAAGTAGGATCATCAAGTCAACATTTATGTTTAATTGAATCATGCTCAGAAATTGGCATGATTCAATTCCTCTACTCGCCAAATAACTATAGATAGATCACTAAGAGAGATGAACACTTATCTATCTGCATCTGAGTTTCATTTAACGGGCATTTTCCAGTTCTAGCTTTTTGTTTATTTTGTCTCGGTCTACATCCATACCGCCATACATTTTGCGCCAGTAATCGTAGTTTTGTTCAACTTCACCAACTCTTTACAGGCTTGGACTAGTGTTTTTCAATTGGCAGCAAAAATTCGATCAAATTAATGATGGTTTTTTGGGATTAATATGCCAAAGTCTTCTAGCTTGTAATATACTTTTCAAAGAAATCAAATAAAAATTTGTACTAAAGGAGACCTGCTTGAAGCAAATTTATGTTGCCGTTATTGGTGCCTGTGGGAGTTGCGTCTTTCGTGCTGAAATAGCATATAGAAATCCATTATTTAAAAACTGCTATATGGCTGAAACGACCATTAGTATTAATGGTTGATGCAAAAAGCGATATTTATTCCTAAATTATTTATCTAATTAGAAAATATTCAATAACACTGGAGATCAACTCATGAAACGATTATTACAACTAATCACAATCGTATTTGCCGCACAATCTTTTATGGTTAATGCTCAGGATGCAAACTATCCGAACCGGCCAATTACTTGGATTGTGCCGATGGGGGCGGGTGGAACTTCAGATGTGTTTGCTAGAACCATACAGCCCTTTATGACGAACTATCTTGGGCAACCAATGGTTGTTGATAATAAGGCTGGTGCCAATGGAGTTTTAGGGGAAGATTTAGGATTCAATGCAAAGCCTGATGGTTATACAATCATTTTTTCTTCAGCCTCGGTTGCTGCCAACCCATTTTTACGTAAAACTAACTATGATCCTAGAAAGTTTGTTCCTGTTATTTATTTAGGTAACGTTTATCTAATTTTGTTGGCAAATTCTGATGTCAAGGCAAATAATTTAAAAGAGTTCGTTGAGATGGTAAAAACGAAGCCACCAGGAACTATTAATTATTCCTCATGGGGTGTTGGTGGTATGGGCCATTTAGCAACCGAATTATTAAATATTGAGGCGAAGATTAATTTATCGCATATCCCTTATAAGTCATCTCCAGAGGCTGTAACAGCCGCTATTTCTGGACAAACTCAAGTAACATTCCAAACTACATCACTAGCGATACCACAAATTAAAGCAGGTAGATTACATCCTTTAGCAGTTGCTGCACCTAATCGTTTGCCAGATGCACCAGATATTCCTACTGTTGGTGAAATGGGTTACCCAGGCATTAAGATTGATACGTGGTTCGGTATTTTTCTTCCGCCCAATACACCAAGACCGATTGTTGATCGTTTAAATAAAGCTTTCCAAGCAGCGATTACTGATCCCGAGATTAAAGTAAAGTTAGAAGCTAAAGGGATTTATCCTAAAGGCGGAACCCCAGAAGATTTCCAGAGCTATTTCCAATCCGAGATGAGAAAATTCAACCGCATTGTAACTGAAGCAAAAATTGAATCAGAATCAAAATAGTTAAGAAGCTGATTTTTATTGGGGATGGAAGTAGCAATTAGACCTGCATTGATGGAGTTTTTTGAGCATAGTTTAGAGCTGAGATTTGGAAAGTTGTTGAGTGACTACCCTGTTTGATTATAGATTCAGAATTACTATATAAAAAAATAATGAGGAGATATCAATGAAAATAATAAAGTTATTTGCCGTTTTATTTAGCGCTTTCATCGTCAGTTCTTCTTTTGCTGAAGATCCATATCCCAACAGGCCAATTAATTTAATCGTACCGAATCCTCCTGGAGGGTCTTCTGACGCCAATGCAAGAGTGCTTAGCGAGCTTTTGCAAAAGCCATTGAAACAACCTTTGATCGTTATATTTAAGGCTGGAGTAGGTGGTCAGATTGGTAATTCATTTGTAGCCAAGTCAAATCCGGATGGGTACAACATTTTGATGGGTTTATCCTCGATTATGGTATCCCCTGATGCTGAACGAGTACAAGGTAAAACTTCACTCTATGAAGTCGATCAGTTAGTCCCAGTAGCGATGATTTCCAATGACCCGATGGTCATGCTGGTTAACTCTAGTTCGCCATGGAAAACCTTAGCGGATGTAGTTAAAGCAGCAAAAGAAAAACCTAACACTATTAATTACTCTTCTTCGGGTAATTTTGGACCGATTCATTTATCTGTGGTGATGTTTGAACATGCTGCAGGAATCAAATTAACCCAAGTACCATTTGGTGGCGGTGGTCCATCGATGATGGCGTTGCTAGGTAATCAAGTCGAAATTACTACTGCTATTCCGTCGGTCGCTATCCCGCAAATACAATCAGGAAAAGTGCGCGCAATTGCTGTTTCAGGACCAAGAAGAATCAAGCAATTACCAAATATACCTACCTACCGTGAGTCTGGCTACGATGCAGAATTTAATATTTGGAATGGTCTTTTTGTACCTCAAGGTACCCCAGAACCAATTATTAAAACATTACGCGATGCCGTCCGTGAAGTAGCCAACTCTGGCGAAATGGAAAATGCGATGCAACAAAGAGGGATGATTTATGAATATCTTGATATGCCAGAGTTCAGAAAATTTGCCAAAGAAGATGGGGCTCGCATGGTAAATGCCGTTAAAAAAATCGGTAAGTTAAATTAAGAGGGGCAAAACAACTCATCGAAGAACCAGTATTGTTTCGAATAGCCTTAAATATATCGAAGTGATTGGTGAATTTACTAAGGGAAGTGAATTAGGCGTTATCGCCTAATTTATTTCTTAGGTTAGGTCAATTGTGCTTTATGAAGTTGTGCTTTACTGAGTACTTAAACTGAGTACTTAAACTTAGTACCTATATCTTGCGCCACCATCAATGTTAATCACTTCACCACTAATGTATTTACCGCTGTTTGATGCTAAAAATACGGCAAGATCAGCTACTTCAGAGGGTTCGCCCATTCGGCCAAAAGGCAAATTACTAACTACCTTTTCGTAAGCCTTACGGTCAACTTCGTTTTTAGGATGCAGAATACCTTCAGTCCTAGAGGTACGAATTAGACCAGGACTAATACCAACTACGCGGATATTGTCGTTGACGCTTTCAGAACCAAGCGCATTATTAAATGCAACCAGAGCCGCATTCGCAGTTGAAGTACCAATCGACTTAAAGTTCAAACGCTCGGCAGCCATCCCAATAATATTGATGATGACACCACCATTTTCGTTTTTTGCCATAAAGGGATAAATATGGCGGGTTAGGAAAATAGTAGACATCACCTTACCTTCCCAGGCATCTCTAAATTGAACGGGGTCAATATCAAATAAACTACCCCGACCCATCGCGCCTGCTGAATTCACTAAAACATCAACTTTGGGAAAAAAGTCAGATAGTTCTGATAAGTTTTTCTCTTCAGAAAGATTTACAGCCCGTACTTGGACTGGCACATTAAATTCTTTCTCAAGAGCATCTTTAGCAGCGTTTAGAGAAACGATATCTCTGGCAACTAATATCAGAGAAGCACCTTGTTTAGCGAAGGCGCTGGCAATACCAAAACCAATACCCTTTGAACCACCAGTGACGAGTACAACTTTGTTTTTTAATTCTGAGTACATAAATGACGACTTTCTTTTTAGTAAATTTATTCAGGTTTAATATTCAATGATTGAATGATTTGACCCCAAGTTTGACTCTCGTTTGCGATAAATTGGGCAAATTGTTGTGGGTTATAGTCGCGTGATTCTGCGCCAATATCCAAGAGTCTTTTTTGCATTTCTGGGGATTTCATAATTTTTACAATTTCAGCATTCAATTGATTGACGATTGCTGGTGGAGTTTTAGCCGGTAAAAATAGACAATACCACTCGTAAGTCACAATGTTAGGATAGCCAGATTCTGCAATGGTTGGAATATCTGAGAACACTTCAGGTCGTTTCGAACCAGTAGTTGCTAGCGGTCTGAGTGTGCCAGCTTTAATGTGTGGCAAAGTAGCTGTCGGACTATTAATAAAAACTTGGAAACGATTCGCCAGTAAATCTGCTAGCGCCGGACCGCCACCTTTGTAAGGAACACTAAGGACGTCAATCTTGGCTTCTTTTTTAAGGTATTCCATTGTTAAATGGCCTGAAGATAAACCACCAGGTTGACCGTATGCTAGTAGCCCAGGATTCGCTTTTGCGTAAGTGATGAGTTCTTGAAAGTTTTTTGCCGGCACACTGGAATGTACCGTTAGTAGACCTGGCATAATCCCGACGACTGCGAGCGGAATAAAATCTTTCTTTGAGTCATAAGGTAAAGATTTGGCAATATAGGGATTAATCACATGAGAACTAATTAGCATAGCCATGGTATAACCATCTGGTGCTGCTTTAGCGAGCTCACTCGTACCAATAATTTGATTTGCTCCAGGTTTGTTTTCGACAATGACGGTTTGACCCAAAGCTTTGCCTAGCTCAATAGCAAGTGATCTAGCTAGATAATCGTTCGTTGCACCAGGTGCAACCGGCACAATAATGCGTAAGTTTTTATTTGGGAAATCCGCAGCTTCGACTGCACTGATAAAACGTGTCAGCAGAAAAAAGGATAAGAAAATCCATTTGTATAGGCTACGCTGCATCGCTTTGGCTCCAATAAAGTTAATTTAGGATGTTTTAGTAAAGCGTTTTTTACTTGTCTCGAGGACAAGTATAATACGAAACACACCATCTAAAAAAACAATAGGAGACATAACGTGGCAGATAAGCCTCTAGGAATAGCTGTAATTGGCGCTGGACGAATAGGGACTCTGCGCGCAAGACTTGCTGCAAAACATCCCTCCGTTGGATTCTTAGCGATCTCAGATATAAATCTTGACAAAGCAAAGACCTTAGCAGAAACCTGTAACGCCAATTTTTACTCAGACAACAATGAGGAGGTCATTTCTAGACCTGAGGTGAATGCAGTCATCGTATCGACCCCTGAACAATTACACGCTGCACCAATCAAAAAAGCGCTTGAACTCGGTAAGCCCGTTTTAGTAGAAAAACCCATTTCATTTTCTCTGCAAGAGGCAGATGAGATTTTAGAAGTTCTCAAAAGAACGAATGGTAAATTAAATATCGGCTATAGCCGACGCTTTAAAGAGTGTTACCTTCGCGCTAAAGAGCAAGTACTTCACCAGCGTCTTGGGAAAATTATTGGTGGCACGGCAAGGGTCTATAACTCCCGCGCGCAGGCCTTCTCAATTTTAAAGCGTGACCCTCATGCCACCCCAGTGGTGGATGTGCTGACGTACTATGTTGATTTAATGTGTTGGCTTTTAGAGGATCAAGCAACTCCTGTGGAGATTATTGCAAGGGGACAAACCGGTATTTTTAGAGAAGCTGGTTTTCCGATTGATGATGTGACCTGGGCAATTATTACTTTCTCAGACGGAGCAGTGATTAACTTAGGTATCAGCTATGCATTACCAGAGAGATATCCGACCCTAGGTCAGTCAGATCGCCTCGAACTATTAGGCCTTGAAGGCACTATGATTATTGATGATGATCACATGGATCACATTTTGTATTCTGACCGCGGAGTGCCACATGCCTATGTTCCTGATCATCAGGTGAATATGGCTTTTTTAGGAAGTAATACTGCTGGTGATTGGGCTTGTGGGGATTTTTGGGGGCCACTAGGTAATGAGACACGCTCCTGGTTAGACGCTTTAATTACTGGTCAGCCAACGATGCATACGACACCAAATCAAGCGCGGATCAATTTAGAAACTACTCTCGCCATTGAGTTGGCTGTAAGGACTGGTGAAGCAGTAAGGTTGCCACTACCAAAATAAGCTATGTTTTCAAAATTCTTTTTCTCATTAGCTCTTCTGATTTGCTCTGTGATAGCCAATGCACAGAATTATCCGAGTCATACCGTTAAAATTATCGGGCCAGGTGCTGGCTCTGGTACCGATATTACCGCTAGGATTCTTGCTAAGTCGCTTAATAAATTATGGGAGCAATCGGTCATTATCGAAAACAAACCCGGTGCTGGTGGAACTGTAGGAATTAGTGCGGTTGTGAATTCTCCCCCGGATGGTTATACACTTCTCGCCCAATCAGCAACCTATGTGATTAATCCCGCGGTGTACAAAAATTTACCTTACGACGTCACTAAAAGTTTAATAGAAATTGATATGATCGCAACGAGCCCTTATATCCTAGTGACTGCGAGTTCATCAAAAATACAATCTTTGGATGATTTCATTAAAGAAGCTAAAAATCGTTCGAGTGATTTCACATTTAGTTCAGCAGGTGTTGGTAGCTCAACCCATTTGGCTTCTGAGTATTTGAATCAAACCACCAATATCAAAGCGCTCCATATTCCCTATAAATCGACTCCTGAAGCGATGCAAGATGTGATTTCTGGGCGTGTAACGTATTTAATGGCACCTTACGAAACTGCCTTGCCACAAATTCAATCGGGTAAGTTAAGAGCTTTGGGCATTTCTAGTAAGACTAGGGTAGAAGGATTGCCACAGGTGCCTACGATTGCTGAGCAATTAAATAATAATTTTGAAATGAATTTTTGGGTTGGCTTATGGGCCCCTATGGCTACACCAGCTCCAATCATTAAAAAATTAAAAGAAGATGTAACGAGAGTACTGAATGACTCAGAAACAAAAGCAGCTTTTAATACGGCTGGAATTACAGTGAAATCCATGGGGCAAACCGCCTTTACCAAGTTTGTGCGAGAAGAAATCACCAAGTATCAAAGCATCGCTAAAATAGCGGGAATCAATCCTCAATAAAGAAATGAAATAAGAATAATGAAACATCTAAGACTTCCCCAAATTTTACTTACCGTCGCATTATTAGTTGGTAGCAATTTAGCAATTGGTCAAACGGATTATCCTAATCGACCTGTCAAGGTAATTGCACCGCAAGCTACAGGTGGTGGAGTTGATATTGTGGGGCGGTTTATGGCCGATAAAATGCGCCAGGCGATGGGCCAGTCTTTTATTATTGACAATCAAGCTGGAGCTGGTGGTGCCATTGCCGCAAAAATGACTATGCGTGCGCCTGCCGATGGTTATACGCTGATGATTGGTTATGTTGCGACCCATGGGACCAATCCAGCGGTAAAGAAAAATATTTATGACTCAGTCAAAGACTTTACGCCGATTGCCATGTTTGGTGGTACGCCAAATGTGATTGTGGTGGCAAAGGGTGTACCCGTCAAAAATCTCAAAGAATTAGTGGCTTACTCTAAAAAACAATCTTTGAATTACGGTACATCTGGAATCGGTACCTTAAATCATTTGCTCATGGAGCAGTTTAAATTTGCGGCATCCATGCCTGCCTTAATGGTGCCCTATAAAAGTATCGGTCAGGCATTTACTGATTCAGTCGGTGGATCGATTCAAGTGATTTTTCCTGGATTATCTGCTGCCATGCCTCATATCCGAAACGGTACTTTAATCCCACTAGCAGTGACCGGCAATACTCGTAGCTCATTATTGCCAGATACACCGACTTTTAAAGAATTAGGTTTCGATGGTTTTGATGGTTTAACTTGGTATGGCTTAGTGGGACCTGCTAAGTTACCTGACGATATTAAGAAAAAAATTAATTCTGAAGTCAATAAATTATTAACCCAAGCAGATGTCAAAAAGTTTTTTGTCGAACAGGCTCTAACGCCAATGCCCATGTCACCTGATCAATTTGAAGATTACATGTCAAAAGAAGTTGTTCATTGGACAAAAGTAGCTAAAGATAGCAATATTACTGCGGAATAATGATGAAAACTATACCTACAATTAGCGTATCTGAAGTTTTAGCGCAGGCATTTATTGATATGCCGCAAGAATTACCAACAGAAGTTCAAATCTTAGTTGATTCTCTCATCATCGATGTGGCTGGTTTATGTGTGGCTGCTCGGCATGCAGATTATGTTGGCGCGTCATTTCGCGCAACTTTTGAGCCTGGTCAGTGTACCGTGATTGGTCATGCACAAAAGGGCAATGTTTTTACAGCATGTTTTGTGAATGGTACAGCGACACATGGTGAAGATTACGATGACACCTTTGAGGGGGGGCCGATTCATGCGGGAGCAGTCATTGTTCCTGCAGTTCTGGCTGCCTGTGAGCAACACGGTTTATCTGGCAGTGATCTAGCTCGCGGGATTGCAATTGGCTCAGAAGTCATGTGCCGCCTATGTTCAGTTGCACCTAAACTGGTTCATAAAGCAGGCTTTCATCCAACTGCCGTGTTTGGTGCGATTGGTGCTGCGGCAGGTGTCGCGAGTGCTCTTGGACTGAGTAAAGAGCAGTGGGTAAATGCTTTGGGTATTGTTGGTAGTATGGCCTCCGGCATTATCGAGTACTTGGCAGAAGGGACGTGGACCAAAAGAATGCACCCTGGTTGGGCTGCGCACTCAGGGTACAGAGCGGCTCGCTTGGCGCAAGAAGGCTTCACTGGACCAAGAACCTTATTTGAAGGGGAGCATGGGTTTTTCCATGCTTTTGCCAACCAAGATGATAATCATTTTGATGAGATGTTAGCCGATGTGGGAACTAAATGGCTTTGCGCTGATATGGCATTTAAACCCTACGCTTGTGGCACGATGGCTCACCCTTATATTGATTGCGCTCGTAAACTCGTAGCCCAAGGATTGCAAACAAAGGATATCGAAAGTATTGAATGTAATACGGCCGAAGGGATTGTGCACCGCTTGTGGGAGCCTCTGAATAACAAGAGAAATCCACCCAATGGCTACGCTGCAAAATTTAGTATTCCTTACGCGATTGCAGTTGGTATGATTCGGGATGATGCTGGTTTGATTGACTACGAGGAAAGTGTTGTACATGACCCTCAGATTCGTGAGTTAACCAATAAAATTTCTTACAAAATTGATCCTAATAATCCTTATCCAAAAAAATTCATTGGCCATTTAAAAGTAACACTCAAAAATGGCGAAGTATTAGAGGCTTATCAGGGACATTTTCGTGGGGGTAAGGATGAACCCATGTCAATCGATACTTTAGAACAAAAGTTCAAAGCAAATTGCATCTATGGTGGTTGGAATTTACCAGAAATTCAGCAAGCTTTGGAGCAAATTAAAGCTATCCGCAGAACTACAACCGTAACAGCCGCTCAACTAGCGCAATAATTAATTTTTGGATAAAGAATGACTACAAAATTACTGCAAGACCGTGTTGCGATTGTTACTGGTTCAGTTAAAAATATTGGTAGAGCAATTGCAATCTCTCTTGCAAAAGAAGGTGCTCAGGTAGTTATTAATGCACGCTCACATAGCGAACAGATGGATGAATTAGTCCATGAAATTAATCAACTTGGGACTGGCGCCAAAGCAGTCGGTATTGCCGCTGATATTAGTAATGTGGAAGGGGCAAAACAATTAATCGAAGAATCAGTTAAGGCTTTTGGGAAAATTGATATCTTGATTAACAATGCGGCGCTTCGAAGACATACTCCTTTTGCAGAGTTGGAATGGGAAGACTGGCGCGAGGTCATGGGTACCATTTTGGACGGCGCTTATTTATGTGCAAAGGCAGCTCTGCCTTATTTGAAAGAGTCATCAATGGGCTCAATTGTTAATTTTGGTGGCTTATCTGCGCATACTGGATCCAAAGAAAGAGCGCATGTTGTGACCGCCAAGATGGGTCTTATCGGTTTAACTCGGGCGCTTGCGCATGATTTAAGTGAGTTTGGTATTACAGTAAATTGTGTCGTGCCTGGATTGATCGATACCGTTCGCGGCGAGAGTGCAGGAAGTGGCACTCCTGAACATCACGGTAAGAATAAAACGCTCTTCGGGCGCAGAGGTTCAATAGAAGAAGTTGCTAATTTAGTCGAGTTTTTGTGCGGCCCCAAGGCAAGATACATTACTGGTCAAACTATCCACGCCAATGGCGGGGCATATTTAGCTTAGTAAATTAGCCTAATCACTTATCTCAAGTAATTAAGCTAAATAAAACCGATACCAATCAACGTAAAATATTTTGTGCAGCAACAACGCCACTTGATTTGATTGAATAACCATAGGCGGCCAAACCCATCTCGCAACCTGACAGGGCAGCGAGCAGAGACAGTTCATTACAGTCACCTAAGTGGCCAATTCGAAATACTTTGCCTTTGAGTTTGCCAAGACCTGTTCCTAAAGATAAATTATATTTCTCAAGAATAAGTTTACGCAGTGCATCGGCATCAACTGAATCAGGTACTAAGACACTAGTTACTACAGGGGAATAGACACTTGGATCTTGACAAAGAATTTCGAGTCCCCAAGCTTCAACTGCAGCGCGACAAGCTAGGCCTAACTTTTGATGGCGAGCAAAAATATTATCTAACCCCTCTTCTAAAATCATATCAATCGCTTCAGAAAGTCCATACAGTAAATTAGTAGCAGGGGTTGTTGGGAAATAGCCTGTTTGATTAGCTTCTAAAATTTCATCCCAAGCCCAAAATGCTTTCGGCAGATTGGCGGTCTTACTTGCTGTGATCGCTTTCGGTGAAATCGTATTGAAACTGAGTCCCGGTGGCAACATTAAGCCTTTTTGTGAACCGCTCACAGTAACGTCTACTCCCCAAGCGCTATGCTCATAATTTGCTGAGCCTAAGCCTGAAATCGTATCGACCATGAGCAGAGCTGGGTGATTCGCGGCGTTCATTGCAGCTCTGACTGCTGCGATATCTGAAGTGACGCCTGTGGATGTTTCATTATGAACGACACAAACGGCTTTAATGATGTGGTTTGGATCTGCTTTGAGGCGCTCTTCAATTGCTTTCGCATCCACCCCACCGCGCCAACCTGCGAGGCCCGGCTTAGAAATAAACTCAGTTTTGAGCCCCATCCTTTGCGCAAGACGTTGCCAAAGTGATGCAAAATGTCCTGACTCATACATCAGGACGGTATCACCATGGTTGAGTGTGTTCACAAGGGCAGCTTCCCATGCCCCGGTACCTGAAGCAGGATAAATAATTACAGGGTCATTGCTTTTAAATAGAAGTCGAATTTTTTTCAGTAACTCTAAGCCAAATGCCCCAAACTCTGGACCTCGGTGATCAATAGTTTGATAGCTAATCGCTCGTAGTATCCTTGATGGTACTGGACTTGGGCCAGGAATATGTAAAAAGTGGCGACCTGATGGGTGATTGTCTAATTTAAGCATATCGTAGTTAACTTTCTTATCAGTGTTTCTTATTAGATACTTTTATTCATGATTCAATTATATTAATACTAGAAATATAACATTCAACCCCAAGTCTTCGGTAAAATTCTTAGAACTTTGGCGTTAAATACAATGGACACAATGGAGATTACACAACAACTTCAGACCCGCTTGCAAAAAAACACAAGTGGCGAAGTTTTAACCGATTTAGCAAGTCGTGGTCGTTATGCAACTGACGCTTCGATTTATCAGACGATTCCAATCTCTGTTTTTATTCCTAAAACAGCACAAGATATTCAAGCTGCTATCCAGATCGCTCAAGAACTTGCCATCCCGATATTACCCAGAGGTGGTGGAACGAGCCAATGTGGTCAAACAACTGGAGCGGCTTTAGTTATTGATAATTCTCGGCATTTTCGTAATTTAATGGATTTAAATTTAGCTGATGGATATGTAGACGTTGAGCCTGGTATGGTCTTAGATCATCTGAATCAAGCCTTAAAAAAACATCAGGTTTGGTTCCCAGTCGATGTCTCGACTTCAGGACAAGCAACTATCGGGGGGATGGCTGGCAATAATTCTTGCGGCAGCAGATCGATTGCTTATGGCAACATGGTTCACAATGTTTTAGGCATTGATGCTTGGTTATCGGATGGTAAGGTAAGCTCATTTGGCTTGATGCAAGATGCTGCGGGTAGAGCCCTTGAATTGGGTCAGTTTGTGCAGCAATTAGCGCTTGAGCACCATGCTGAATTGGTCGAAAAATGGCCGAAGGTGTTAAGAAGGGTTGCTGGATATAACTTAGATATTTTCCATAATCAAAATGAAAAGCCCTATACCGAAGATGGTCGGGTCAACCTATCGCATTTATTAGTCGGAAGTGAAGGAAGCCTGGCATATTTTAAAAAACTGCGCTTAAAGCTTGCCGAGCTGCCACAACAAAAAACACTTGGAGTAATTAACTTTGCTAGCTTTTACCAAGCGATGGATAGTGCTCAGCATATTGTCAAATTAGGGCCTTGTGCAGTTGAATTAGTTGACCGAACCATGATTGATTTAGCTAGGACTAATCCTGCCTTTAAAAAAATCATTGAAACAGGCCTGAAGGATCCACAGGCACCAACACCTGAAGCCATTCTATTAGTGGAGTTTGCTGGCAATGATTTGTCTTATCTTAAGCAACAATTAAATCAACTCGTCGAGTTGATGGCGGATTTGGGAATGCCTGGTAGTGTCGTGGAAATGATTGATCCCCAAACCCAAAAGAATCTTTGGGAAGTTCGTAAAGCTGGTCTCAATATTATGATGAGTCTGAAGGGTGACGGTAAACCCGTTAGTTTTATTGAAGATTGTGCAGTCCCTTTAGAGCATTTGGCTGAGTATACGAATGCATTGACTGAGGTCTTTACGAAACATGGAACGCGAGGCACATGGTATGCACATGCTTCGGTGGGTACATTACATGTCAGACCGATTCTGGATATGCGTCGTGATGGCGCTGCAAAAATGCGCGCTATCGCTGAAGAGGCTGCTGAATTAGTAGCAAAGTATAAAGGGGCTTTTAGCGGTGAACATGGCGATGGTATTTCCAGAGGGGAATGGATTCAGTGGCAGTTTGGCTCAAATATTAATGAAGCGTTTCGGAAAATTAAAAACAACTTTGATCCAACTAATTTATTTAATCCCGGAAAAATTATCGATACGCCAAAAATGGATGACCAAAGTCTATTTCGGTTTCCGCCAAGTTATAAAGTGATTCCAATTCAAACCGCTTTTGATTGGTCTAGTTGGAATGTACAAAATAATCCTTTAACAGAACAAACATCAGCTCCCGGATCTGGAGGCGATCCTGCGAACGGATTCTCAAAAGCAATTGAGATGTGCAACAACAATGGCCATTGTCGTAAGTTTGACGCCGGAACTATGTGCCCAAGTTACCGAGTTACTCGAGATGAAAAACATGTCACACGCGGACGAGCAAATACTTTAAGGTTAGCTTTATCTAGTCAGTTAGAAGAGTCAGGTTTAGCAACTGCGGAAGTAAAAGAGGCGCTTGATTTATGTGTCGGCTGTAAGGGTTGTAAACGAGAGTGTCCAACCGGTGTGGATATGGCGAAAATGAAGCTAGAGTTTACTCATCAATACAAAGCGAAACATGGCTATACCTTAAGAGACCGTTTAATTGGGACCTTACCTAAATATGCGCACTGGATTGCGAATACCCCAGGATTACCTAGCCTATTTAACTTTAGAAATAAAAATCAAGGCATTGCTAATTTGCTTGAAAAGTTCACTGGCATTTCCGCCCAAAGAAAATTACCAAGTTGGACCAAAGATACGGCTTTCACTAGATCCTTTGAAGAAGAGTTTGAATTAACGAGTTTAGAAGAATTAAAGAACGCTCATAAACCAGTTGTATTTTGGGTTGATACCTTTAATGGATTCTTCGAATCGCAGAATATTAGGGCTGCTCTCGCAGTGCTCAAAGCAGGTGGTTTTAGTGTCCATTTATTAAGAAAAGAAAATGGACATTATTGCTGTGGTCGAACCTTTATGAGCACCGGTATGATGGATCAAGCCAAGACTTCGGCTAAAGAATTGCTAGATGTACTCATGCCGATTACTCAACAAGGTATTCCAATTGTTGGCTTGGAGCCCTCTTGTTTGCTGAGTTTAAGAGACGAGTATTTAGTCATGGGTCTTGGTTATAACGCTGAAGAATTAAACCAATTAGCTAATGGTTCAAAACTTTTTGAAGAGTTTTTATTTGAAGAGCACCAGCAGGGGCGATTACATTTAAAACTAACCGAAGCAAAAAATACGATCCAAGTACATGGGCATTGCCATCAAAAAGCGATGGACACGGTCAAGCCACTCCTGGATTTGTTAGCAATCATTCCTAAAGCTAATGTGCAATTGATTGAAACCTCTTGTTGTGGCATGGCGGGTAGTTTTGGTTATGAAGTAGAGCACCTTGAGGTTTCAAAGCAAATGGCAGAGTTATCACTATTGCCAAGTATTAGAAATCAACCCGATGCAATTGTGGTTGCCAACGGGGTCAGTTGTCGCCATCAAATCCATGAGGGCTCAGAAAAGCAAGCACTTCATGTAGCTCAGGTGCTAGCGATGCATTTGCAAGAAAAGTCTTTTAGTACTTCTGTTTTCTCGATCAACTAATGAAGTGAGGTAGAGCATGCAATGGTTTAAAGTCAAAAAAGTTTTTAAATTTTTATTTTTAGGATTGATTTTTTCAAGCCAAGCGATATTAGCTCAGAATATCAATAACTATCCCAATAAACCCATTCATCTGATTGTGGGATTTGCTCCTGGCGGTGGTACGGATATTGTGGCCCGAGCCTTAGCGCCAAAGCTAGGTGAAATTTTAGGCCAACCCGTAATCGTTGAAAATCGGTCGGGCGCTGCTGGTACCATTGCGGCAGATTTTGTTGCCAAAAGTCCCGCTGATGGTTATAACTTATTAATGGGCCATTCCAATTCGAACGCAATTGCACCCTTCGTTTTGAGTAAAGTTCCCTATAATCCAGCAACGGATTTTTCAGCGATTACCTATCTTGGGTATGTGCCTAATATTCTTGCGATTAACCCATTAACTCCTGCTAATTCGGTAGCAGAGTTGATTAGTATTGCGAAAACAAAGCCTGGCGAAATGACCTATGGTTCTTCCGGTATTGGTAGTACTCAACATTTAGCAGGTGCTTTATTTGGAAAAATTGCTAATATTGATATTCGGCATGTTCCCTACAAGGGAAGTGGACAAGCCATTATTGATTTAATGGCAAATCAAATTTCGATGAATTTTGATACCATGCCGCCACTACTCGAACAAATGAAGGCTGGCAAGTTAAAAGCTTTAGCTATTTCCACTCCCAATCGATTACAGTCTTTGCCTAATTTACCTACCTTTAATGAAGTGGGTATCCAAGGTTTCGATGTGACGAATTGGTATTCGATTATGGGGCCGAAGAATATGCCTCCTGCCTTAATCGATAAGATTAATAAGGCAGTGAAAGTGGCGATGAGTGAAAGTAGTATTAAAGCCACAATGGATTCTCAAGGACTCCAAACGACAGGACCTGCTACGCCTAGGGAATTTACCGCTTTTATTAAGACCGAGTTAGATAAATACCAAAAGATGGTAAAAGATTTAAACATCAAAGCGGAATAAGAATAGTTTTTAAAAATAATTTATATCGGAGACGTTGATGGAAAAGAAGGTACAGGTTGGGTTTGTTGGCTTAGGCATTATGGGCGGTGCAATTTCTAATAATTTATTAAAGGCAGGGCATGAGGTCATTGGTTACGACGTTTCACATGAAGCTTTAGCGCAGTTTGTGGCGAATGGTGGACAAGTAGCGCAGTCTCCTTTAGAGGTCGCAAACACAACTCCCTATCTATTCACCTCCTTGCCGACAGAAAAGGTTGTGAGAGAGGTTTTTACTGGGGCTGATGGGATATGTCAAAGTCAATTACCCAATGTCGTGATGGAGCTGAGTACGATGCCCTTGACGCTAAAGATGGATATGTATCAAGCCATGCAAGGCGCCAATAAATATTTTATGGATTGTCCCGTTAGTGGTACAGGTGCACAAGCAATCACAGGTGATTTGATTGTTTTTGCTAGTGGTAACAAGGATGCCTTTGAAAAGGTCAAAGAAATTTTTCCTAGTATGTCGAAGTCTAATTACTACCTAGGTGAGTGTGGTAATGGTTCCAAAATGAAATACTTGGCTAATTTATTGGTGGGTATCCATAATGCTGCCGCTGGAGAAGTTTTTGCTCTAGCAAGTAAGGCGGGTATGAATTTAGACGATGTCTACGAAGTACTCAAGGACAGTGCTGGCGGATCAAAAATGTTTGCTATTCGTGGACCTCTGATGGTGAATAACGAGTATGACAAAGTGACAGCTACGGTAAATACCTTTATGAAAGATTTATCAATTATTTCGAAGTTTGCCGCTGATTTAAATTGTCCAACGCCTTTATTTGATACTACTCATCAACTGTATTATTCATCTTTAAATCAAGGTTTTGGTGAAGAGGATACGGCGGTTGTTTGCAAGGTACTCGAGCAAATGGCTGGTGTTAAAAGGTAAGTAGGAACGAATTAGCGTTGCCCTAGGCAAAGCTAATTCAAGTAAAAAGTAGTTTATGAAGTAACTTCATCCTCAGGCGCCGAAATACTGCCATAGTGGGTATAGGTATTTTTCATATACCACTGAAAATAAGACCAATAACTTTGATCAGGGTAGAGCGGTGGATTGTCCTGCGTTTGGCAGGTTGGCAAACAGGAAGCTACAGCATCTAAGCTCGTATTGATAAAGCAAGCAAAAGAATATCGATCATTATGCTTAGGGGGTAAAACACGATGTGGGGTTGCCCTAAAGCGATTATTGGTCCAGCGAGATAAGAAAAGTCCAGTATTGACGATGACAGCACCTTCAGGAACCACAGGCCAAAACCATTGACTGTTTTCATCGAGAACTTGTAAACCTTGTTCAAGTGCAGGTGGCAAGAATGTCATAAAACCGGTATCAGCATGCGCACCTAGACCAAATTCTTGATTTTCCACAAACTCTGTTTTGGGGTATTTAGCAATACGGAAATAACTATAGGGTTCCGTAAAATAAGGTAAAAAATAATTTTCAGGAAGGTCTAGCGATTTAGCCCAAACGGGAAGAAGTTTCATTCCTAGCGCCTGGACTGTACTCATATACTTTTCTACAGTATGTTGAAAACTCGGTAAATTTTCTGGCCAAAGGTTTCTTGAATAGAATTGTTTTCCAGCGATCAGTTCAGGGTGGTCTTTGGGATAATCCGTCGCAACCACCATACATTCGACAGTATCTAATTTGGTATGCGTTTGGTAACTGGAATGTTTAAGAATAGTAGCTCTAGAGGGAATGTATCCCCTTTGATGATCAGTCACTTTGATTTTTAATTTATCTTCATCAGCCAAGGCATGGAATGCACGCGTAGCAGCTTCCATTTCTGCAATTAATTCATCTGGTATTCCATGATTGATCACACACAAGAAACCAAGTTTCTCACAGACCTCTCGCCATTCTTTGCTTAATTGGTCGAGAGCGCCAGCTTCACCCTTTAAGAATGGCCCTAAATCGATGACTGGCAAAGCTCTTTTGGGCATATCTACTTCACGAGCGTCCATTGCGTGAGAGTTCATTTTTATGTGTCTCCAGTTTTTTATTTATTTTTTTAAAATAACATATCTCTAGCTTACTTGTAATAGGGATGTTCTAGTAAAAATACATTTCAGCCAGTTTAAGTGATTAGTTTTCCGGGGTTTTTTTGATAAATTGTTTTGATAATATCGGCAGTTCGATAAGACAAAGCACCTAACAAGCCTGTTGGGTTGTATGCCGAATTGTGCGGGAAAACGGATGAACCAAGAATAAATAAATTATGCAAATCCCAACTCTGACAGTTTTTATTCACAACACTATTGGAAGGATTTGTACCCATGATAGTGCCGCCCGTATTGTGGGTTGATTGGTAAACTGCGGCATTCCATGGGGTGACTCTAGGTGCTGGTTTTGTCATCATGGTTGGATTTAAAGACTTACCTATTTGATCAATTAAGCCAGCCGCAAAAGTAGACAGTCGATGTTCGTTGGGTTTGTAATCAAAAGTCATTCTCATCAGTGGGGTGCCAGCTGCATTCTTATAAGTAGAGTCCAAATCAAGATAGTTGTAACGATTAGGCATTACGCTACCATTCGCTGCAATCCTCATCGTCTTTTGATACCAAGTTGCCATCGACTCTTTCCATGCGGATCCCCAGCTTGGGGTGCCAGGAGGAGTAGGGTGATACTCTAAAGGACGGCCATTAAAAAACCCTCCCCAAATTGTTGCACCGCCAATAAAATTTTGTGGTGAACGATCAAAATCCCAGTTCGCATGAAAATCATCCATCACGGTGATGAGGCCACCGGCAGACATAAAGGGATTAAAGATTTTATCTTTGAAGAATAAGTTTGCATTGGCGCCTGTTTGATACGCATAGTTTTTACCAATCAAGCCTTTTTGGCTAACTGGGTCATAGACTGACCCAATGCCTGAGGTTAGCATCAGTTGGGTATTATTTAAACCAAAGGCAGCAAGGATGACAATTTTCGCAGCCTGAAAGCATTCTTCACCCGTTACAGTATTCAGATAATTGACGCCAGTAGCCTGTTTTTTATCCTTACTCATCACCACTTTCGTCACCCAACTGTTGGTTCGTAACTCAAAAGTGGGCTGGCGCATAGCAATAGGAATGACAGTATTGAGGGGAGAACCTTTGGCATTCGATTCACAACCAAATTTTTCACAAAAACCACAATATTGGCATTGGCCAAATTGAATGCCATCTGGGTTTTTATAAGCTGCTGAGGCGTTTGCAGTAGCAATCGGGAAAGGATGATATCCCAAATCTTTAGCTGCTTTGGTAAATAAGTCGCAGGCTAAACTTTGTTTGAGTGGCGGTAAAGGATATTGGTTTTTTCTTGGGGCTTCGAAAGGATTTCCTTCATTTTTTATTTGTCCATTAAGATTACCAGCTACTCCAGAAACTGCTGCAATTTTTTCAAAGTGATCATAGTAAGGCTCCAGTTCAGCATAGGTAATGCCCCAGTCTTGGATCGTCATATCTTCTGGGATAAACTTTTTACCGTAACGCTCTACATAATTGGATTTAATTTTAAATTCCATATCGGTCCAACGCCAAGTCTGACCGTTCCAATGCACTCCTGAACCACCTAAACCATCACCGGGTATAAAAGAGCCATATTTTCGCATTGGTAAGGCGGTTTCAGAAATTTGGTTTCGAACCGTCCAAGTCTCTTTTTTTAAATTTTGTGCGAGTCCAGTTCGGGCGTGATATTCCAACTCGTCACGAATATGCGGTACGGAAAAATCATTTTCAACCGTTCGGGTTGCGCCACGCTCCAGACCAACCACTTTCATCCCTGACTCTGATAGTTCTTTGGCGAGAATACCTCCGCACCAACCCATCCCCACAATAACGACGTCTACTTCTGGAAAACTCTTCGCCATCTCAAATCCTTTGAATTAACTGATATCAGAAATACTTAAAGTATTTGATACATATTTTTTATTTTTAAAAGTTTCAATATTGATTGCGTGGGTTGCAATCACGCCAGGAAAGCCAAGCATTCGCCAGCTCGCCTTATCTGCATTTCCACCATAAATTGGATCGCAGAAAAATCCTTCAATGACAGTTTGATATAAGAGATCAAAAAATGTTTTACCAGATAAGCCGTTTGCAAAGGTGATTTGACCGGATTGTAATTTCTTTAAAACATCTTCCTTACTATTTTTAGGTAACAAGTGGAAAGTGTTTTGAAGGTTTTTCAAACAGTATTGATTACATTGTTCAATCCCTAGCCTGAATAATTCTGCGGGATTCATAGGTAATTGATAACCTTGAAATGGAGTTCCAGGTTGCCATGGGCCATTTAGGTAAAGACGATCTCCTTTACCCCAGCCATCATTGAGCGCTCTATCAATAAAAATATTAACGCCAAGATCGCTCCCTTTAGGGCTGAACTGATCAGCCGGAATCATATGATCAACAACAGCCTCAATAAACTCTTGCTCCGCAGGCGTAAAGAAAACATATCCTTTGGTGGATGCTTGTGTGGCAATAGGTTGGGGCTTGGGCGGATTACTATTCGTTTGGGCTACTGCGGTCAGAGAACTGCCAATTGCAACTGTACTCACAGCTGATTTCAGTAATGCCCTACGGTTTAATTGAAAGCCTGGCTCTGTATTAGGGCCTTTTGGTTTTTCCATGATGTGTCTCCGATTTTTTTAAATCTTATTTATAGTTCATTCTAAAACAAATAAAAATCGAAGAGGTCCAAATGAAATGAACACGTACTTCAAGAAAAAATAATCGTTGAATCAATGTACCAATAACTTATCTGAGTTTTGCAGTAACTGGTCCCAAAGTGCTTTAGCAGCAAAGGAAAGACTGCGATTACGTTTTTTAACCAAATAAATAGGCCTGATGATTCTAGGGTCGTGAAATGGGATAGCGACCAATTCAGGCCGTTTGATTAACGCAATTGCTGATTCACTTACGATACTGATTCCCAACCGATTCACCACTAATCCTGCAATGGTGTTGAGATGAGAGACTTCAAATCCGCTATCTATTAAGTTAATATTTTTAAATAATGGTTCTATTTGTTGTCGCACACTACCTGTTTTCGAAGTGTAAATAAAAGAGCGATTTCTTAAATCCTCTAAATGAAGTGCAGTTTGATTAGCCAGTGGATCCGTAATATGGCAGATTAAAACCAGTCTTTCATTAATAAATAACTCTTTATCGAAATCAATTTCATATTTAAGATGGGCATTAAAACCAAAATCAACCTCTCCATTGGCAATCATCTCACTACACGAGTCTGCAAAGACGTCATAAAGTTTTAACTCAATACCGGGGAATTGCAATCTGAATTCAGCGAGTTGCTTGGGTAGCCACGAGGCCGCTAAAGACGGTGGTGAGGCAATAGCTACTTTTCCAGCATTTTTCGATGCTCGAAACTGTACTTCACTGACGATATTTGCCATCTCATTCGCTATCCGATGAACGCCGATGGAAAAAATTTCCCCCTCTGGGGTCAATGAAACATTACGTGTATTACGATCAAATAGTTTGATTCCCACGTTCTCTTCAAGCCTGCTAATCATTTGGCTGAAAGCAGAGGCAGAAACATGGCAACGTTCAGCCGCAAGCGAAAATCGCCCTGTCTCTTCAAGTGCTAAAAAGGCATCAATTAATCGACCAGAAAGATTCATAAGTAAAACCGCATAATTCATCAAATAAATTAAGTTTACATTAACTATTCATGAGTTCAAAATTTTGTAATTGGAGAAACTCATTGCAAAATCTTAACCTTACGTACGCGAAGTGCTTTTTAGGTACTCAGAAAGATGCGCTTATTCAAACATTGAATGAGATGGTCGAAAGAGGGTTGCCATGCGCTGTTGTTTTCGAAAATCTTATTAGCTACGATTTTACAAAATTAACCGATACGACTTTTCAAGAAAATATTTGGGCAAACTTGTTTGACACCAAATCGAAAGAGTTATTGTCCAAATGCCTGAAGAACAATGTTGTACTTCTTTGTAATTATGGTAACTCTTCGCCAGAACTTTTCGTCAGAGAAATTATCAAGCTTGCTACTGAGCTTGGTTTATCCCAGCCTCAAATAGTGATTGACGATCAAGATCTCATGTATCAACAGACTACTTACTCTGAAAGTTTAGAGGAGTGGAATAAATTATTTCATCAAGGAAATTTAGTTTTTAATTTAGAACTCAAATCAGGATTAGATATTTCTAAGTGCCTTTCATCTGGCGCTAAGATCGTCTTCACGAAAAATTTCTCTTATTCGTCTTTAATGCAAGGCGCAACAATGGCCCATTTTGATTGGACCGAATTAAACCAAAATCAACTTGCTAGCACATCGATCATTGCCTATTTACTCAATTGTGAACTGCAAGCAGCTCATTTAACGAGTGACTCTGAGGGCGCCTCAACGCATTCAGATAAATTGTCTACGGTAGAATTTTTTGACGATGGTAGTTGCATTATTTCTAGGCCCGATTCCGAAAAGGGATCTCTTAATGCATTTATTGTTAAAAAACTTTACGAGATTGAGCATCCTAGAAACTTTGTTAGCCAAGATATTGTTGCTGATCTCGAAAAGTTAGTCGTAGAAGATCTCGGCAAAAATCAAGTAATGCTTCGAGGAGTAAAGGGACGCCACTTTAATATTCCCTCAGAATCCAGTAACTAATCATCGGTGTAAGCCCCTATAAAACTAGTAGTTCAAAATTCGTTTTTGGGCACAGTTTCAGTTATCATTATTAAAAATAAATAAATAATTGGGGACGCGCAATGAGAGTAAATGATTTTAACTATCGTTTATCGGGAAATTCTATCGGTATTCCTTTTGCTATCTTAAGTATCATGGTTTGTCTGATGACTTTTTTAGCAAATCCATCCTATAGTCAGTCCACTTCTTTTCCTCAAAAACCTATTACATTAATTGTGCCTTATACAGCTGGTGGGGGAGTTGATTCAATTGCACGTTTAATTGTGCCCCTACTTTCTGAAAGATTAGGTCAAAGGGTAGTGATTGAAAATAAACCTGGTGTATCTGGTATGGTCGGAGCTCAATATGTGGCGAAAGCTGCACCAGATGGATATACATTACTAGCTGGAAACACCACAACGAATGCGACGAACTATTACTTAACGAAGAGTTCTGGTTATCATCCGATCAAAGACTTTGTGCCCCTTTCTTTATGGGATAGAGGGCCAACTGTTTTGGTTGTGCCAGCAAATAGTCGATTTCAAACGGTTAATGACGTCATCAAAGAATTAAAAAATAAACCAGGTAGTTTAAATTATGGTACTAGTGGTTTAGGAAGTGCGCATCATCTATCTGCAGAAGTGTTCATGCATCTCACTGGGACTTCAATGCAGCATGTGCCCTATAAAGGGGGACCTGGAGTCATGGCAGATTTGATTGGTGGTCAATTAGATTTAGCTTTTGAAGTTGTGCCAGTAGCAAGTCCATTTATTAAAAGTGGTCGACTCAGAGCATTAGGGGTGAGTAGTAAGTCTGAAATACCTGCGTTACCAGGTGTCAAACCAATCGCTGATATTGCAGTACCCGGCTATCAAATGGAAACATGGCAAGGTGCTTTTGCACCGGCAGGAACTCCTGTTGAAATCACTGAAAAATTAGGTAAAGAATTTGCTGCTGTTGTTCAAACTCCCCAAATACAACAAAAAATGCAAGAGTTAGGATTAATTCCTGATTATCGCAACAACAATGAGTTCAAAGAATTCTTACAAGCTGATTTTGCGATGTGGGGAAAATTAGTTAAAGATGCCAACATCAAAGCTGAATAAATAATTTCTAAGGACACATCGTGAAAGTGAAATCATTACAAATTCAAGCGGTGAAAGTTCCCCTTGATAAGCCAATTCCAAGTGGCAAAATGGTGATTCACTCTGCTGATGCCTTGCTCATTACTCTGAGAACAAACGAACATATTGGTGAAGGCATGGTTTTTACCTTAAACGGGGTTCGATTAAATTTAATCCGAGAAATGATTCTGAGTTTGGAGAGCTTGATTATTGATCGTGATATTCGCATGCATGGAGAGTTTGTTGCTCAGATCTGGCGTGAACTAGTATTTTTAGGCCAAAGGGGCGTGGGCGCTATTGCTTTATCAGCGATTGATTCCGCTTTATGGGATTTAAAAGCTAAGCATGCTGATCAAAATGTGAGTCAATTACTAGGGGTAGTTAAAACGACACTACCAATGTACCGTAGTGGCAGTTTGCGACTTTCTGCATCCATCCCGGAATTACAAAACGAGGCGCAAGTTTTAGTTAAAGAAGGTTTTAAAGCAATCAAAATGTCCCTTGGTTCGAAAAAAATAGCTGATGATGTTGCGCGGGTCAAAGCAGTAAGACAAGCTATCGGCAATGAGATCGAATTGATGACTGATTGCAATCAGCAATTAACGGTATCCCATGCAATTCGTCTTGGCAGACAGTTAGAAAAGTTTCAATTGGCTTGGATTGAAGAGCCAGTCATTTTTAATGATCATTATGGTGAGGCGCAAATTGCTGCAGCACTCGATACGCCCATAGCGAGTGGTGAAAATGAGTTTACAGCTCTTGGCATGATTGAAATGATGGAGAAAAAATCTGCAGATATTTTGATGCCTGACTTACAAAGAATGGGCGGGCCGACTGAACTGTTGAAAGTGGCTCAATTAGCTCAGGCAGCCAATATTGCAATTGCCCCGCATTTATTTACGCAAATGTCATTACCTTTAGCAGCAACAATGACCAATGCAATCTACGTAGAATTTATGCCGTGGTTCTCACCTTTATATCAAGAGCAATTAAGTTTGAATTCAGATGGCACTGTCAATGTGCCAACAACGCCTGGTTGGGGATTTAATTTTGATCAAAAAGCAATACAACAATTTTTGTATTAATGAATTGATAGTAAATGCACGAAAAGGAATAGCGAAAGCTAGCTAGATTTTCACACAGTAGTAAAAAATAGGAGACAGATTCATGAAAAAAGTTCTTTTAGTAAGCCTGTTGGGACTTAGTTTTTTAGCAGGAGCACAAACTAATCAAGATTTACTGACAGGTTCTAAAAACCCAGAAAATGTGGTGAATTTTGGACTAGGATACGATCTAAAAATGTTTAGTTCGTTAAAGCAAATTAACAGACAAAACGTAAAACAACTGCAGCCGGTTTGGACCTCAAGTGTCAGTAATGAGATGGGAGAGCATGCTCAACCAACCGTATTTGAAGGTGTGATGTATGTGGTTAATGGTAACTGGACCTTTGCTTTTGATTTAGAAACAGGGCGTCAAATTTGGCGAACTCCCGTTCAATATGAACGCGCTGCACTTCGCGTGGCAGGCGGTGGCGCCATTATGCGCGGATCTGCAACTATCTATAACGGTAAGCTGTTCCGTCAATCGGTCGATGATCATTTGATGGCATTAGACATGAAAACTGGTAAGGAAATTTGGAATACAAAGTTTGCTGACTGGCAGGATGGAACTAAAGGAGTTATTGCCCCCATGATTGCTAATGGAGTATTGATTAGTGGGATGGGAGGGAGTGATACGACATCGCGTGGTTTTATTGGTGGCTTTGATCCAGAGACTGGTAAACAACTTTGGCGAACTTATACGATTCCAGCTCCTGGCGAACCAGGTTCAGAGACTTGGCCAACAAAAAATAAACCTGACGCATGGAAATATGGCGGAGGTTCTACTTGGCAGTCTGCGAACTATGATCCACAACTCGATTTGATTTATATTGGGACAGGTAATGCAGAACCTTATAATCCAGATTTTCGAGATGGTGCAGATAGTTTATACACATCTAGTATCTTAGCGATTCGTCCTAAAACTGGCGAAATAGTTTGGTTTTATCAATACGTGCCCAACGATAGTTACGATTATGACTCTACTGCCGAAAGTGTTTTAGCGGATGTCAAAATAAATGGTGAAGATCGAAAGGTCTTATTTAATGTGCATAAGAATGGCTTCTTATACTTACTTGATCGTACCAATGGCAAACTTATATCAGCTAGGCCCTATGTCAAAGTAAATTGGGCGAGTGAAATCGATTTAAAAACTGGCCGTCCCGTTTTAACAGATGTATTAAGTCGGGCAATGAATGGTGAAACTGTTGAAATTTTTCCATCGCGGGGGACGAATGCTGTTTTAAACGCCTTTAATCCTAAGAAAAATTTGATGTATATAAACTCTTGGAATCAAGCCAGGTATATGAAGTATGTGAAACCTCAATTTAATCTAGGGTCGGACTATACAGGGATTCAATCTAGTTTCAAAACCCCTGCAGGCGAACCACTTGGATTTTTTAAAGCTATTGAGCCTGTAAGTGGCAAAGTAGTCTGGAGTGCGCCGATTACAGACATGTATAACTCAGCTGGAGTCTTGGCGACTGAGGGTGACTTGTTGTTTACTGGCAAGTTAACCGGCGAATTTATTGCGTTGGATCAAGATTCTGGTAAGCAATTATGGCAATTTAAAACTGGCTCAGGAATTAATGCGCCGCCTATCACATATTCTTATAAAGGTCGTCAGTATGTAGCAGTTCTTTCAGGAATTGGTGGCGCTAACCCAAAACGTTTTGCTGGTGATAAAGTTCCAACGGGTGGTTCTGTTACTGTATTTGCCTTACCTTTAAAAGATTGAAGATTGATTAATAATAAAATGAAAATTAAAAAACAATTTAGTTTGATATTGTTTGGTTTTTTCTTTGTTCTTAACGCCCTTGCCGATGATACAAACTCGATAGCATTGGGAGAAAAGATTTATCAACAATATTGTTCATCCTGTCATGGTGCTGAAATGAAAAATCCACAATGGGGCTTTGATTTAGGTAAGTTCCCAAGGGATAGTAAGATTCGATTTATTGATTCAGTCACTTACGGAAAAAATGCGATGCCCCCATGGGAGGATGTTCTTAGTAAAGACCAATTAGAAGCCTTATGGTCTTACTTACAATCTGTGCCTGCTAGTTTATAAAAAAGAGTAATTGCATCGATTTGCAATTACTCTTTATGATTTTTGATAAATACTCTTTTTTATTAGGTTTTACTGTGGTTCAATGCCCGCAGCAGTAGCAATTTTTTGATATTTAACAATATCTGCTTTGACAAATTGCTTTACTTGTTCCAAGCTCATATGACGAGATTGAATTCCGGCCTTCTGGAAAGCATCTTTTACTTCAGGGTCAAGCATCGCGGCACCAATATCTCGATTAATTTTTTCAATAATAGCGGAGGGTGTACCTGTTGGTGCCCATAATCCAGCCCAAAGACTGATCTCAAACTGACTATATCCCTGTTCCGCAATAGTTGGTATATCTGGCATGATTTCCAAACGATTTTTACTCGTCAAACCAATGACCCTAAGGCGACCCGATTTAATCATTCCCATGGCAGCATCAAGAGGAGCCATATAAAAAGTTGACCGGCCAGCCATCACATCAGCAATTGCGTCTGGTGATCCTTTATAGGGGATATGTAAGAGTTTGATCCCAAGGGTTTGATTGAGGTACTCAGCTGCAAGATGCGTTGAGCTTCCAATTCCTGCAGAGGCAAATGCCATACTCGATTGCTTGATTTTAGCCATCGTCTCGAGGTCTTTAACTGATTTAATCGGCTGTTCTGCATTGACGACTAGGGCATAAGGAGTCATTCCCAAAATATCGATATCGATAAAGTTCTTACTTGGCTCATAGGGTAATTTCTTATAAATCGATGGATTCGCCGCATAGGAGGCTGATTGCGTCAGTAGCGTATATCCATCCGGCTCGGATTTAGCTACAAAGGCAGTACCAATGGAGCCCCCAGCGCCTGGCTTATTTTCAATAATGACAGGTTGCTGCCAAATTTTGGTTAGATACTTTGCTAGGATTCTGACGGTTAAATCAGTCCCTGAGCCAGCAGCGGGCCCAATAATTTTTACAGTACGTGTAGGCCACTGAACTTCTTCCGCTAAGATGTTTGAAACAAACACTAGGTTCAAAAGAAGTGCGAAACAATAAAATAGACTCCGATTGAGTCGTTTGAAATTTTGCAAAATAGGTCTCTTAATAGTTATATTTAAGTAGTTATACTACTAATACATTCTAAACAAAAAAATTAGTGGAGACATTGCAATGCAAAAAATTGCTATTTTAGGCACAGGGGCAATTGGCGCCAGCATCGGACTGGACTTGGTGGAAGCTGGATATGACGTCATTCTCATTGATCAGTGGCCAGAACATGTGGATGCAATGAAGCAACATGGACTCTTTGTTCGTATGCCTGGAAGTGAGCATCAGCAAGCGGTAAAGGCTTATCATTTAAATGAAATTTATACCTTAAATCCTCAGTTAGATATCGTCTTATTGTGTGCTAAGTCTTACGATAGTATGTGGTTAACGCAATTTATTAAACCCTATTTAAAATCAGATGGAATGTTAGTCTGTGTGCAAAATAGTTTCAATGATGAATGGGTTGCCCCGATCATTGGGAAAGAGCGTGATGTGCCATGCGTCATTGAGCTATCAGCCGCCATTACTGAACCGGGTAAGGTCCAGCGAAATACCAACCGTCAAGGAACTTGGATTGGCCTCGGTGAACTGGATGGTCAACTTACACCTCGATTAGAAATGCTCAAAGCAATCTTTACACATGTTGGCACACCTGAAGTCTCTAGTAATATTTTAGGCTCTAAATGGTCTAAGTTGATTGCCAATTCCATGACCCAAGGACCCATTGGGATGCTAGGTATGAAATCTTCAGAAGCGGTCCTGTTGGATGGATTTTTTGAAATTGCTTTAGCCGCAGGCATGGAAACCTTTTTGGTGGCCAAACAAATGGGATTCACGATTGAGCCAGTGTTTGGTTTAGAGCAAAGTGATTTTGATGGATCACCCCGTGATGCAGTGGAATTATTATTCAAGACCCTCGTCAAACATATTGGACCTCATTCAAGAAATGCTGTTGTACAAGACCATGCAAAAGGACGACGTACAGAGGTTGATTATCTTAATGGTTACGTTGTGAAAAAAGGGCTGGAATGTAATGTTCCAACGCCAATGAATACGGCCGTCACGAAAATGAATCAAATGATAGATGAAGGTATTTATCCTGCAGAAGAAAAAAATTTACAAAGAATTCAATCACTATTAAATTAAAGTAATAATTATTTAGGAGACACTATGAATCAATTAATGAGTAATAACAAAAGAAATTTCTTAAAAGTTTCTTCAACAATGTTAGGGGCATCCTTAGTAGCTCCCTTAGACTCTTTAGCGCAAGCTGTTAAGACAGATGCGAATCCAGGCCAAAATGCTACAAGAAGAATGGCTCAATATGCTTTAAATGTAAAGTATGAGGATCTGCCAACTAAGATTGTTGATGAATGTCTAAGGGCCTTTGTGAACTTTTCAGGTGTGACAACAGGAAGTTGTCGGCATGAAGCAGTTGATATAGCTATTAAAAGTTTAGCGCCTGTTTCTAAATCTAACCAGGCAACCATACTAGGCAGAAAAGAGCGCTTTGATATTCTCAATGCCGCTTTTATTAATGGTGTTTCAAGTCATGTGTTTGACTTTGATGATACCCACTTAGTTACTAATGTCCATGCTGCTGGACCGATTGCTAGTGCATTATTGGCTTATGCTGAATATCGTCCTGTTTCTGGCAAAGAATTCTTAACTTCGTTCTACTTAGGAATCGAAATGTCGATTCGACTCTCGAACGCTCTTCATCCTGGTCACGCCGGAATTGGTTGGCATGTTTCTGGTACAACTCCAACTATCGGTGCAGCACTTGCCGTTGGCAGATTAATGGGTTTGACTGAACAGCAAATGATTTGGGCGATTGGTTTAGCAGCTTCTCAGCCAGTTGGTTTTAGAGAATCTTTTGGCTCGATGAACAAAAGTTTTAATCCAGGCCGTTCGGCATCCAGTGGTTTGTTTTCAGCATTGCTAGCAAAGAACAACTTCACGAGTTCAAATCAAACGATTGAATCACGGATTGGTTGGGCGAATTCACTCAGCGTCAACCGTGATTATCATGAGATGCTAGATGATTTAGGAGTCCGTTTTGAGACGGCACTAGATACTTATAAACCTTTTGCTTGTGGGATTGTGATTCACCCTGCGATTGATGCAGCGATTCAATTACGTAACAAATACCAATTGCAAGCAGATCAAATTAAGAGCATCCAGCTAAAGGGGAATCCTATGGTGCTCGAATTAACCGGCAAGAAACAACCTCAAACTGGTTTGGAGGGTAAGTTTAGTGTTTACCACTCCGTAGCAGTGGCAATCTTAAATGGTAAGGCCGGAGAAAAAGAATATTCGGATGCGATTGTCTTGGATCCTAAAACCATTGCACTAAGAAATAAAATTGAAGTGGAAGTAGATCCTAACATTCCTAAAAAATCAGGCGATTTGACAATTACTCTTAATGATGGAAAAGTTTTAAATCAGTTTGTAGAAAACGCTGTTGGCAGTGTTGAAAAGCCAATGACGAATGCACAATTAAATGAGAAGTTCCATGATTTAGTCGATGAAATTCTGCCAATTAAAAATGCGAATCGTTTGTTAGATGCTAGTTGGAAAATTAATACCTTTGCTGATGTTGGTAAATTTCCAAAATTATCCGTTCGCTAGAAATAGCTAATGAAGACTCTATCCTTTCATCTAGGATAGAGTTGCTTAGGTTAAGGTGCTTCCGTAGAAAATACTTCAGGTGATCGATTTACTCAGATTTAATATTTGCCTGACGAGCTACATTGCTCCACTTGTTAAATTCTGATTTTAAGTACTGATCAAACTCTTCAGGCGAGCTGGAAATAATTTCAATCCCAAGCTTATCCATTTTGTCTTTAATCTCAGGACCACTCATAGCCACTTTAATATCACTTTGGATTTTATTAATAAGATCTCTCGGAGTTTTCGCTGGTGCTAAAACGCCCGCCCAAAGCGCTGCCTGAAATCCTGGAATTAAAGTCTCAGCGACCGTTGGTACTTCTGGTAAAAGTGGTGAACGTTTTAAACCTGAATAAGATATGGCTTTCAATTTACCTGCTTTGATTTGTTGAATTGCCTGAGAAGGGCTGCCGATATTAAGGTCAACAACGCCTGTCATTGTATCTAACATTGCTGGTGCACCACCTATGTACGGAACGTGGACCATCTTAATCCCTAAAGTTGAGTCCATTAACTCTTGCGAAAGATGGTGGATTGAGCCATCACCTGGTGTTGAATAAGTTACTATTCCTGGCTTGGATTTGGCTAGACTGACCAACTGCGCTAGATTATTAGCTGGTAACTTCGGATTTGCCATTAAGACAAGTGGGGAGTCTCCAACGAGACTAACGGGAGCAAAATCTTTAAAGGAATCATAGGGGAGTTTTTGTCGAATACTAGCTACTACCACGTGGTTAGTTAAGATCACTAGTAAGGAGTAGCCATCGGGATTCGCTTTAGCAACAGCATCTGCTGCAATTGTTCCTGAGGCACCGGGTTTATTTTCGATGATTACAGATTGTTTCCAAACTATACTAAGGCGTTCCCCTAATTCTCTAGCAACAATGTCCGCCATGCCACCAGGAGGAAATCCCACTACAAGTTTTACAGGTTTATTCGGGAATGTTTGAGATTGCGCAAGTGTCGAGAGACACATTAAAAACATCATATTGCACAGGATAAATAGTTGTTTGACTACTTGAAATTTCATATGATTGACTCCTGATAGTGGGTTAGCCAAGGATTGGCTTTTTCTAAATTAGGTACAACACCGATACCAATTTGGTCTGGTAGATTCAACTGACCGTTTTGAAGTGTGGGAAAAGGTTCAGCCAAAATTTCTCTTAATGGATTTTCATTCACATCCATTTCTAATAAACCATTTCCCCCAATGGCGCTTAAGACATGAGCCGAGGTCATCAGGCCAAGTCCGCTACCTAGCCAGTGAGGACAATAACGCAACTGATGATTGAGTGCTGCTTTAGCAACCATCGAATTGCCGGTTACTCCGCCCCATTTACCAACATCAGGTTGAATCACCTTTAACCAATCACTTTGCTTTGCAAAATCATCACCCCGTAAATTCTCACCACCAGCAAGTGGCGCATTGAGTAAGGAGGCACACTCTAGCCAGTCTTCTACACTTGCATTTGCTATAAGTGGTTCTTCAACCCAATGTAGTGGGAATGAATTCAACATCGGTGCAATCTGTCGAACTTGAGTAATCGTCCAACCTTGATTTACATCGACAAAAAGTTGTTCATCTTTTTGTAAATGACTTGATATTTTGGATAGATTATTTTTATCAACAGATTCACCAAAACCAATTTTTTGTTTAAAGGCAGTAAAGCCTAACTCTCGACTTTGCTCAACCACTTCAGGACCGTCGGCAGGATTGAGACCGCTTGCATAAGCGGGTAAAGGTCGTCTTTCTCCACCTAAAAACTCAGCAAGAGGTAGATGATTTTTTCTGGCGAGGAGATCCCAAATAGCGCAATCAATGCCAGCAATCGCAGAAGAAAATGGACCAAATTCTCCTGTCTGAATTTGCATGGCTAGCGTTTTCGATTCTAAATATGACCAGCATGCTTGAGGTGTTTCAAAGACTTCTTTTTTTAATAAAGGAAATAGAATTTGATGAACGATGTTTCTTTTATGATCGGCTGCAAAAGAGGGTAAAGTGGCATAAATTTCTCCCCAACCAACAATACCGTCAATGTCTTCGACTTTTACTAATAATGCTACCCGTGTGTTCACCGTTGTTAAAGTTGAAACGACCGGTTTTTTAACTGGTGCTTTAAAGATATAGGTGCTAATCGATTTAATACTAAAAGAATTTTGCTGGAGTGGGTTCGAAGGTAGGAGTGATAAATTTATCATTGAATAGTCATCGCTCGAATCATCGTTTCATCAGGATCATACCCAAGCCCAGGTCCAGTCGGAACCATGATTTCTCCATTTCGAACTAAGACTGAAGCACCTAAAGGATTATTTTCTAGAGTAGCAAATGAATATTCAATTAAGGGCTTCTCAGGTAAAAGCGTTGCGAGATGCAAGGTTGCTAATAAGCCAGGTCCAAAGTAAGGAGAGTGTGGCATTACTGGAATATTGAATGATTTTCCAAGCGAGATAATTTTTAACATTTCAGAAATGCCACCAATTTTCGTCACACTGGGTTGGATATAGTTCACTGCATCCGACTCCAGCATTTGTTCAAAATGTTTTAAGCTTAAATTATTTTCACCAGCTGCTATCGCCATCTTGCCTTCGCTTTTTATTTTCGCTAGATTTTTAAAGTCTTCAGGAGGCCAAATTGGTTCTTCTAACCAGTACAATTGATATGGTTGAAGTTGATCGATTATCTCCCTCGTTTCTTGCAGACTCCAAGGACAATTGACATCCATCATTAAGGGTAAATCTAGCCCCATGACTTCTCGAGCTGCATGCACTTTGTCCACACCCACTTCGTGTAATTTAATCGCTTTAAAACCCTTAGTGAGGGCATCTTCGGTATTTTTCTTGACGAGATCAATTGTGCCGTAACGCATCAAACTGGCGTAACAAGCAAAGGATTGATGTGGCATTCCACCAATTAATTCGCTTAAAGACTTCTTTTCACGTTTTCCTTTTAAATCCCAAAGGGCAATATCGAGACCTGATAATGCATAGGTAACGGGGCCAGTTCGTCCTAAAATATGGAGTTGTCTTTGTAATTGATTCATGATGGTTGGGATATCCGTCTCATCTTTCCCAATCATGAGTGGTGCAATTAAATGCTCAAAAGCTTGCTTAGTTGCTGGCCAAACAGACAGTCCAAAAGCTTCACCCCAACCAACTAGCCCATCATCGGTTTCAATACGGATAAATAAGATCTCCATTTTCCGTGGGATACCCGCAAAAGTGGGTTTAGGCCCGCCGATTTCATAGGGAATACTCACCGGAATTGCTTGTGCAAAACGTATTGTCATAAGCCTAGAAGCGTCTCCAAAATTTTTGAAATTATTCTCTTTTTACTAGTATATACTAGGCAAAAACAAGCAATTGCACCAACATCGGTGCAAAATAATACGGAGACATGAGATGGCGATTCGTTCGGTGAAAGCCTATCCTCTGAGCTTGCCATTTGATATCGGTGGTCCCAAACCGATCTTTGCTGGTAAGACGAGAGAAATGGAAATGTTGTTAATTCGGGTTGAAACCGATGATGGGCTCATTGGCTGGGGAGAGTCCTTTGGCTTTAGTATTTGGCCAGCTAGTTTAGAGGTAATCGAACGCTTAGTGAGCCCACTTGCCATTGGTCGTGATGAATCCAAAATTGATGAACTGATGTTAGAAATCAGTAGAAAGCTCCATCCTCTGGGTAGAGCTGGTGCAGTTATCTTTGCTATTTCTGGTTTAGATACTGCACTGTGGGATATTCAGGCACAAAAACAAAATAAGTCACTAGCAACTCTTTTATCTGCGGAATCTAAAGCTAAGATTCCGGCTTATGCTAGTTTGATTCGTTACAACAATCCTGATCTAGTTGCCAAGAATACAGCTGCAGCAGTGCGACAAGGATTTAAAGCGATTAAATTGCATGAAACTGGTTTTGACGAAATCAAAGCAGCGAGGGATGCAATTGGCCCAGATATTCATTTAATGGTGGATACGAATTGCCCATGGAGCCCCGAACAAGCATTGCAGATGTGTGAAAAATTAGAACCGCTCAATTTATTTTGGATTGAAGAACCAGTATGGCCTCCAGAAGATCATGAAGGATTAGCTCTTGTAAAACGCAAGGGAAATATTCCAATTGCTGCAGGTGAAAATGCTCTGGGTTATTCTGATTTTAACGATTTAATTACTAAGCAGTCCGTTGATTATTTACAGCCTAGTGTTACCAAAATCGGTGGAGTATCTGAAATGTTAAGGGTAATGGGGCTGATCAAAAATACCTCTATACGACTAGCACCTCATTCTCCCTACATGGGGCCTGGCTTAATTGCTACCGCCCATCTGATTGCAGCGCAGAAAGAAGAGATTTATTTGGAATATACTTTTTGTCAAATGGACTTGAATCCATTGGGTGAATCGGTTTTGACACAGGATGGATTTTTTAATATTTCTAACCAACCCGGCTTAGGCTTAAAGGTTGACATGGATATTGTTCAACAATTATTAGTGAGCTAATTATGAATATAAAAATAACTAAATCATTTTTCTTAACTTGTTTAGTTCTCAGCCAATTTCTTTTCGGATTCCAGCATCTAGCTCAAGCTCAAACAAGTGGAATGGTACGACTCGTCATTGCCTTCCCTCCAGGCGGTCCATCTGATGCTTTAGCGAGGCAATTAGCTGAACAATTAGGAATTGAATTAGGTCAACAGGTTCTAGTTGAAAACAAACCCGGCGGCAATGGAGCTGTGGCAGCGCAGTATGTTTTGAATGCACCAAATGATGGTAAAACTCTCTGGCTAACTACGGCTGGTGCAATTACCATTAATCCTAATTTGTATCCTAAACTAACCTATGACGTACAAAATTTTGCGCCGGTTTCACTGGTTGTAAACAATCAAGAAGTTTTAGTCGTGAATGGTAAAAATCCGGTTACGGATGTGGATGATTTTTTAAAGCTTTCGCTGCTTAAAAAAGGTGGTTTAAATTTAACTTCGTCAGGCATTGGCAGCATGCCACATATGGCTATTTCCTTATTTCAAGATTCCACCGGTAAAACTTTTACGCATGTACCTAATAAAGGAGCCGCACCGGCGATTACGGATTTACTGGGGGATCATGTTGATGGATTCTTTGGAGATATTCCTGGAGTGCTTTCCTATATTCAGTCCGGTAATTTAAAAGCGATTGGCATTGCTGCGCCTCAGCGCAATCCTTTACTACCGAATGTGAAAACTTTCGATGAAATGGGTTTCAAGGGGATGAATCTTAATAATTGGAGTGCGATTTACGTTTCTAAAAGTGTCTCTAATGTAGTTCTTGATGACTTGAATAATGCAATTAAGCGCACTTTAGAAAATAAGGCAACCCATGAAAAAATCAAAGCCTCTGGCGCTGAACCTCAATGGTCGACAAGAGCAGATTTACTGCGCATGGCACAGACTGAGTCTAATATTTGGCGCAGAGTAATACAAAAATATAACTTGAAGCCAGAGTAATTCGTACTTAATTTTTTACAAAATGGAGTAACAATAAATGATAAATAAAAATTCATTAATTTTTTTCCTGACGTGTTGGATTAGTATCAATACAGTAATGGCTCAGGAATATCCTAATCGGCCAGTGAAAATGCTAACCGGTTATCCTGCGGGATCTTCAGTTGATTTGTATGGCCGGGCAATTAGTGCAAAGCTACAAAAAGTACTTAAACAACCTTTTGTTTTTGAAAACAAAGTGGGAGCTGCTGGCACGATTGCCGCTGAGGCAACTGTGCGAGCTCCTGCAGATGGTTATACGCTCTTAAATACGGCCTCACAAATTACGATTAATCCCTTTGTACAAAAACTTTCCTTTAATACGGAGAAAGATTTAATTCCAGTAGCGCAAACACTTTCGGTAAGTTATATTTTGCTTGTAGCCCCAGACTTTCCTGCTAAAAATTTAACGGAGCTCGTGGAGGTTGTTAAAAATAACCCAAAGAAATTCAATTACGGCTCTTATGGTAACGGGTCTGGTCCCCACCTTGCGATGGCAATGTTAAAAAAGGCCGCCAATATCGACGCAACCCATATTCAATATCGCGGATCTGGACAAATGTTGACGGCACTCATGGCTGGCGAAATTCAAATGGCTTTTGATACAACAACTACTACTTTAGAGTTAATTAAAGCTGGTAAATTAGTGCCTTTAGCTACAGGTGGAAGTAAAGTTTTAGAAGCTTTACCAAACGTTCCGACCATTGCCCAAAAATATCCGGGATTTGATTGTGATGGCTGGCAAGGGATTTTCGTTCCTGCCGGGACTCCGAGTTCTATAGTGAGTAAGTTAAATCTAGAGATTACTAAAATTATTCAAGAAAAAGAATTTCGGGATCTTGCTACCGCGAGAGGGGTGATTGTGGCACCAAGCTCGCAAGAGCAATTTGCTGAACTCTTTAAGTCAGAATTAAAAAAATATGAGCAAGTAGTTCGTGAGAACAATATCTATTTAGAATGAAGTTAACGCTTCTAGAAGTTCCATGAGTTTCTTAATGCATCCATCATTTGCGATGAACACCGTCATTTTCTTTTGAAAGTGTTCTAAATAGCCTCATTTTTTGAATGCACCATTTGGGTGAACGATGCCTTCATCAATGCTAACATGAATGTGAATGAACCCTCGTACAATAAATTTAAAGCATAATGATCAAATGCTCTATAAAACTTGAATTGGGAAATTTTAATGGACGTTAGTAACGAAAAGAAAATCAATTTGGATGTCGATAATGCAATTGATAAAATCACTAGTAACCCACTCGCGCACTATGAACCCTACGGCTGGCATCATTGGCCGGCTTCCCCTTGGTTCTCCTATCAGTTTCGACGCGGCTTAGGTGAAACGCAAGAAGGTGGCGGAGCAGTCAGCGAAGTATTTCAAGCAGCTTCTAGAATTGACCCTACCAGTGATGAAAGTTGGCATAAGGAATGGAAGCATATTGCTGATAGAAACTTTGATCGGGCACTTGATGCAGAATCTAAAAACCATATTGTTACTGCCTCTAATTGTTTTAAGAGAGCGGCTGACTACTATCGTCAGGCAGAGTTTTTTCTATTACCCAAAGATCCAAGAAGACTTGAGACTTTTACATTGATGGAAAAATCAAGTTACGGTTATTTGAAATATTTGAATCCTCCAGGCGAGATTGTTGAGATCCCTTATGAAAATGGAGCAACTTTACCTGCTTATTTTGTTAGAGCACCCTTCCCTGGAGATAAGTTGCCAGTATTAATTTGTATGGGTGGCTTGGATTCGATTAAAGATGAGATGTGGTTTATGCAGGCGCATGGTTGCTTGCAAAGAGGAATTTCTGTATTGATGATTGATGGCCCTGGGCAGGGTGGTGCATTGCGTAGACAAGGCCTGGTCAATCGTCCCGATACTGAAGTGCCAATTGGGTACTGTATTGATTATTTAGAGACTAGAAGCGATGTCGATGTTTCTAAGATTGCAGTTTGTGGGTCTAGTCTAGGTGGTATCTATGCTGCTAGAGCTGCCTGTTACGAACATCGCTTAGCCGCCTGTATTTCTCATGGCGCAGTTTTTGCGATTACCGACATGTGGGGTGGTGCAGCAGAGGATCATGGTCTAGCGACGCACATTAAGTGGGTATTTGGGTGTGACAGTATGAAATCTTCAATGGAAAAAGCAAAAGCCTTTACCCTAGATGGTCATTTAGAAAATATGCGTTGCCCTTATTTAATTATGCACGGTGGTCACGATGTCTTAACCGTATCCCAAGCTAAAAAAGTATATGACTATGGCCAAGCTAAGGGTGTGAACTGTACACTTCGCTTGCTAGATGAGGAAGAAACTGGCGCTGAGCATTGTCAGCATGACAACCCTACCATCGGTCAAGAAATCTTGGCAGATTGGTTAGCCGATCAATTTGGAATCGATCAAGCAAAGCTCTTAAAATCAACCGTTAACGGCGTAATTTAGGCTAACTTATGATTAATTTTGGGGTAGATCAGATTAGAGCAGCGGTGGTTGGTATTGATTTACATCGTGGGCATTTGGATATGTCAGTTGCTACCATGCCAGCGAGTCCTGAAGTGGCTAAGGCCGTAGTGGATAAAAATATTGCACTGATGGACTGGGCAAGAAAAAGTGCTATTCCTGTCATTCATTTAGTAACACGCTATCGTGATGCCAAAGAAATCAGCATGAATGCATTTTGGAGAACGCGAGCGGCAGATCCCAATAATCCCAGAAAAAATGTCATGAAACACAATCTCGTTGGTATGCCAGGGTGTGAAATCATGCCAGGAATCTATCAGCCTGATGTGGATTTTGTCGTAGATACCAAAAAGCGTTATAACTGTTTTGTTGCGACTGACCTTGAGTTCTTACTCAAAACCCACAACATTAATACCTTAATTATTACTGGTGTAAATACCAATAGTTGTGTCTTATCGACTGTGACTGCTGCATGCTCCATGGATTATGCCGTTATTGTGCCGAGTGATTGTGTGGATACGATGGATCATCCCAGCCTTCATGACGCTGCTTTACTTTGTATTAAAACGGCTTTTGGTTTCGTGATGACATCTGCAGAAGTTATGCAATTACCTGAGTTAAAAATTTCATGAAAAACGTAATCTCACTTAAAGAGCGTCTGCAATCAAAGGACTTACTCTGGATGGTCAATGCAGGTGGTGCATCGATTGATGTGATCGATTCATTAGCTCGGGCTGGAGCAGAGTGTGTTTTCATCGATTGTGAGAGAACCGCTATCAATCTGGAAAGTATCACGCCAATGGTACGAGCGATTCATTCTCATGGGATGTTCGCTGTCTTAAGAAGTGAGTCATTACAAGCAGAGGTGTTAATTAGGTATTTGGATCGTGGTATTGATGGACTGATTTCACCTCATGTTGAGACAGATGAGCAAATGATGATGATTAATAATGTGGTGGATTATGTTGGTAAATCGCAGGCTCGAGAAATTTACAAAATAGCTCAAATTGAATCTGTGCCAGCCGTAGAAAATATCAATGTTTTAGCTAACAACTCTTTCACGGATGCATTTTTAATTGGACCGAATGATTTGTCACATAGTCTTGGATTTCATGGTGATCAAAACAACCCGCTTTTATGGCAAAGTGTTGATGCAGTAGTCAGTAGTCTGAATCAAGCACAAAGGTCTTGGGGGATCCCAGGTAATCCTCAAACCTGCGCAAAATGGGAAAATCAAGGAGCTAGTTTTTTGTATTGTTCTGTAGATCAAATTCTAAAACTTGGCTATAACAATTTTTGTAAATAAAACTTAAATTAAATAGGAGAAAAAAGATGGCAATGTCACCGAGTGAGCGCACTGAATTTTCAGCAATTGTTGATCGTCCACCCTTAAAATTCCCAGGCAATGCAAAAGTAATTGTTTGGTCGATTGTTAATTTAGAGGTTTGGGATATTGCCAGACCGATGGCCCGTCAGGTAATCCCAGCCCCAACTGGCTTGCCCTTATTGCCTGATGTACCCAATTGGGCTTGGCACGAATATGGAATGCGAGTAGGCTTTTGGCGGTTTAAGGCCTTGTATGATTCGATGAACATTACGCCGACATTAGCATTGAATGCGCGAGTTTGTTTAGATTACCCGAGAGTGGCAGAAGCATGTCTCAAGTCAAATTGGGAATTTATGGGACATTCTTATGAGCAAATGCCGATTCACAAGGTTGAAAATCAAGAAGAAATGATTGCTAAATCAATGTCTACTATTGAGACTTTCACTGGTAAACGTCCCGTTGGATGGTTAGGGCCTGGCTTGACACAGACTTTTGAAACGCCTGATTTATTAGCTGCGGCTGGGGTTAAATATATCGGCGATTATCCCTATGACGATGAACCAACCACTATTAAAACAGCCAATGGTCCCTTAGTGACATTGCCATACACAGTTGAAAACAACGATATCCCAATGATGATAGTGCAACATCATGAGGCAGCTTATTGGACACAAAAGTGTATTGATACTTTTGATCAATATTATTTAGAAGCTGAAGAAAGACCAAAAATTTTATCAATTGCTATTCATCCCTATATTAGTGGACAGCCTTTCCGTATTGCTTACTTGAAAAAAGTTTACGAACACATCAATAAACATACCGGTGTTGTTCATATGACGGGTGAGCAAATTTATAACTGGTATAGCCAAACCTCTAAGTAAAGATAAGCGATCAATATGTCATTTTTCCTGTTCCAACTATTAAACGCTTTCACTTTTGCAGCACTACTTTTTATCGTGGGCAGTGGTTTCACTTTAGTATTTGGATTAATGCGAATTGTTAACCTTGCCCATGGAGCCTTTTATCTACTGGGCGGTTATGTGGCATATGTGGTCACTAGCCAAACTAATAGTTTCTTTTTAGGTATTTGTGCATCCATTATTAGTTTGGCAATCATGGGGGTGTTTGAGCAGTTTTTATTGAAGTTTGCAAAAGGTGCTGAGCTTCGGCAAGTTTTAATGTCCCTTGGTATTGCACTGATGGTGAACGATATATCCTTGGTCATTTTCGGTGGTGATAGTTTATCGGTTCCAACACCAGAGTTTCTGCAGGGACCGATGGAACTGTTCGGTATTACCTATCCAAAATATCGATTATTTGTGTTGTTTATGGGTATTTTGATATTTTTGGGGCTGAATTATCTGATTAATCGTACCAAGCTGGGAGCATTAATACGAGCAGGGGTTGATGATCCAGAGACAGTAGAGGCATTGGGAGTCAATATTCGACAGATATTTACAGTTACTTTCATGATCGGTATGGCTTTAGCTGCAATTGCAGGATCACTAGGTGGTGCTTTCTTATCTCTATATCCAACTGCTGACTCAGAAATTTTAGTTTATAGCTTGGCGGTAGTAATTATCGGCGGTCGAGGCAGTTTAATCGGCGCTGCGATTGGGAGTTTAACGGTAGCTTTACTTTCTACCTTTGGGCAAGTCTCCTTTCCTGAATTATCGTATTTTGTCATTTTTGGTCCCATGGCTTTGTTACTTGCTTTTAGACCTAACGGATTATTTGGAAAGCCAATTTAAAAATGTTACTAAAGCACTTTGCCTCTAAATTTGGAATACTGTCGCTCATCTTATTGTGTTTAATTTTGCCTTCTTTGGTACACCCATACTTCTTAAGCTTAATGACACTTACTTTTATTTATTCAATTTTTGCAATATCGATTGATATTTTGGCAGGATATGCTGGTAGAACATCACTCTGTCATGGAGCTATTTTTGGTACTGCTGCCTACACTGCAATTTATTGTGTAATTACGAATCACTATGACCCATATACTGCTATCCTTCTTGGGATTGGTGTGTCAACTTTAGTGGGACTCGTGTTCGCAGTGCTGGCAGTCCGTACCAGTGGCGTCTATTTTTTACTGTTAACACTGGCACTAGGGATGATTGTTTGGGGTGTTTGTCAGCGCTGGACTTCAGTTACTGGTGGTGAAAATGGCTTGCGGGGAAATATTCGTCCCGAATGGTTACAAAATCCTGAGCACTTCTATTACTTTAGTTTTATGGTCTTGTTAGTAGTGGGGTTTGCAATTTTACGTTTTGTTAAATCACCCTTTGGCTTAACTCTAAGAGGTATTCGTGAGAGTGAATCAAGAATGCGAAGTCTCGGTTACAACACTACGCTTCATTTGATTATTGGTTTCGTGATTTCAGCATTTATTGCAGGAATTGCAGGGGTTTTATATGCGCTTTTTAATAGCTTTGTAAGCTCATCCAGTGTTTCACTTGCCCAGTCAGTCAAAGGCTTATTGATGGCAATTATGGGGGGTGTTGGCACCGTTTTCGGTGGAGTGGTGGGTTCAGCGCTCATCATCTCTTTAGAAAATATCATTAGTTCCTACACTGAACGCTGGTCATTTGTGATGGGTTTGATGTTTGTCCTTGCCATGATTTTTATTCCAGAAGGAATTGTTGGTAAGTTAAAAGTTTCGAAGAAATAAATTTTTTAATATTAACTTGGAGGTCATTATGGATCGTCGTAACTTTATCAAGTCAGGCGCTGCAGTCAGTGGTTTATCTGTTTTTGGTTCCTTTGAACAGGTTTTAGCGCAAACAACTGGACCAATTAAAATTGGTTTGATGGCCCCTTTAACCGGCGTATTAGCTGCCGGGGGTAAAGAAATTGTTGAAGGTTTCACCATGTATTGGGAGTCAATCGGTAAGAAGGTTGCTGGTCGCGATATCCAAATTTTTGTTGAAGATGATGCCTCGAATCCGGATATTGCTTTACAAAAGGCGCGTAAATTAACAGAGCAAAATCAAGTAGATTTTTTAGTAGGTAATCTACTTGCGAATACTGGTCTTGCTGTAGCTGAGTTCGCTAAAACTAACGGTATTCCTTATTTTATTCCGGTAATTGCTGCCGATGATTTAACCCAACGCAGTAGAATTCCGAATGTGATTCGTGTGGCAGGATATACCGCGAGTCAAACTTCACATCCTTTAGGTGACTATGCTTATAAGACTATGGGATTTAGAAAAATTGTTACTATTTCCCAAGACTATACTTTTGGTCATGAGCAGTGTGGTGGCTTAGTGCAAGTATTTACGGAACTAGGCGGTCAAGTATTAAATCAATTTTGGAACCCATTAAATACCCAAGATTTCAGTCCTTATTTTGCACAGATTCAGGCTGCTAAACCTGACGCCGTTTTTGTGATGGAAACAGGGGCGGACGGTTTGAGATTTTTACAGCAATGGACGAACTTTGGTTTGAAAGGAAAGATTCCATTATTAGCCGCTCAAAATACGACGGATCAATCAGTGATCCGAAGTTTAAATAGTGGCGAAGCGGATGGTTTAATCTCTGCTGCACACTTTGCTGAGGGGGCACCAAACGTACAGACTCAGAAGTTTGTTGCGGAATATTTAATTGCTTACAATCATTTCCCATCTATCTACGGATTTTCTCACTATGTTGCAGCAATTTGGATCGCTCAGGCGATTAAAAATGTTGCTGGCAATATTTCTAATCGACCTAAGTTTTTAGATGCAATTAGATCTGTTGTGTTACAAGAATCACCGCTTGGTAGACCAGTAAAGTTAGATACTTATGGCAATCCAATTTATGACGTATTCATCAGAAAAGTGACCAAGCGTCCTGATGGTAAATATTGGAACGTGCCAGTCGAAACCTATCCAAGCGTTTCACAGTTTTGGAAATATAAGCCAGAAGAATACCTAAAACAGCCTCCTTACTCTAGAGCATTCCAAGGGATTAAGAAAAGTTGATGGAAAAATTGATTCTTGACGTTGCCAACGTAACTGTTCAGTTTGGCTCATTTAAAGCAGTAAATAATGTTTCCATGAAAGTAAGTAATGGAGATAAGATTGCTATTCTTGGGCCGAACGGTGCTGGTAAGACTTCCCTTTTTAATGCAATCACTGGGATGACACTGCCAGGCCAGGGATCAATCTACATGGGTGGCGTGGACATTACTAGGTCATCACCAAATCGTAGGGCAGAGCTGGGCATTGCAAGAACATTTCAAATTACCAACTTATTCTTTGGATTAACGATTGAAGAGAATTTATTGCTTGCGGCGCGTGGATTATTGAGGAGGAAATTTTCTCTTTTTAGTTCTTCGGTACTGCCACAAAGTGAAGAGCAACTGGTTCAGTCTGTTTTAGAAAGATGTCATCTTCTCACTAAAAGACATTGGTTAGTGAAAGAAATCTCTTACGGAGAGCAGCGACAACTGGAATTAGCGATGTCACTGACTAGTTCGCCTAAAGTGCTTTTATTAGATGAGCCAGCTGCTGGATTATCTCCTGCAGAAAGAGTTGTGATGTCAGATGTGATTAAGAGCTTGCCCAAAGACTTAGCCATCGTCCTGATTGAACATGATATTGATTTGGCCCTCAACTTAGTTGATAAAGTTATTTGTATGTATCAAGGCGCTGTTTTGGTAGAAGGAAAGCCGGACGAAATAAGAGGAAATAAACAAGTCCAAGAAATTTATTTAGGAAAACCTCGTCATGCTTAAAATTGATCAAGTCTGCTCAGCCTATGGTGAAGCTCAAGTCTTAAATGATATTTCTATGTATGTTAATGAAGGGGAGATCGTTGCACTTCTAGGTAGAAATGGGATGGGTAAAACATCTCTGGTTAGAACTGTGATGAACCTCTCCAATCCTCAAAAGACCAAAGGTCAAATCTCCATTGACGGGCAATCCTTAGAGGGGCTAGCGCCCTATCAAGTTTCTCGAGCAGGGCTCGGGTATGTTCCACAGGGGAGAAGATTGTTCTCCTCCCTTACCGTTTTAGAACATTTACAAATTTTAGATAAAAAAAGTCCAGGTGCTTGGAGTATTGAAAAAGTGTTTGCAAACTTTTCTCGTTTAGCTGAGCGTAAAACAAATCGCGGCAATGAGTTATCTGGTGGCGAACGTCAACTACTTGCAATTGCAAGGGCTCTTATGACGGGTCCAAAAATATTATTGATGGATGAGCCAACTGAAGGATTAGCCCCCGTGACAGTTGAATTAGTCGAAGGGGTGATGCAGACTCTAAAAAAAGAAGGACTTGGTATTCTTTTGGTTGAGCAAAATTTATATAGTGCTTTAGCGGTCGCTGATCGGGTTTATATCCTGGAAACGGGAATGGTTGTATGGCAGGGAACCCCGAGCGAATTAATGGCTCATCCTGAAACATTAGAAAGATACTTAGGGATTCATTAATTGCTAAATTTTAATGAGTTCGATTTAGTTGGAATAGCCCAAGCTATTCGTGAAAAGAAATTTAGTGCTTATGAATTAGCGCAAGAATCAATTAGGCGACTGCAAACCCTTGGGCAGCAAAATAACGCTGTTTTTTCGATGAATGAAGAGGGTACCTTAGCTCGTGCACAACGATTAGATAAATTACAAGAAAAAAATGAACCACTAGGTTTGCTTCATGGTGTGCCACTTGGTCACAAAGATTTAATTGCGGTTGTTAATCAAAGGATGCATGTTGGATCCATCGTTTTAGAAAACAATGTTTCTTCGGTTAATGCACTGGTCACTGAACGTTTAGACAATGCAGGTCAAGTCAATGTAGCCTCATTACATATGGCCGAGTTTGCGTTAAGTCCAACGGGTTTTAATCAACATTATGGGCATGCTAAAAATCCTTGGAATTCCTTGTATGTGCCTGGCGGATCTTCGAGTGGGTCTGGTATTGCTGTCGCATTAAGACTTCTGTTTGGCTCTATGGGGTCTGATACGGGTGGGTCTATTCGACACCCCAGTGCCATGTGTGGTGTCACCGGTTTAAAGCCTACTAATGGCTTGGTTCCAGCTGATGGCGTCTTCCCGCTTTCCACATCCTTAGACTGCGTTGGACCGATGGCTCAATCTGTTCGAGATTGTGCGAGACTTCTCACAGTTGTGACTGGACAAGTAATTGATTATGAAAGTAATCTTAGCCTTCCCGTTAGTGGCTTGAAGATTGGTATCCCTCGATCTTACTTCAATGAGAATTTAGACGCCAGTGTAGAAAATTGTTGGACAGAGGCGAAAGCAACTTTTAAAAGTTTAAAGATTGAATTGGTAGAAGTTGACGTCCCTAACATGCAAATGATTAATCAGAGCATGGGTATAGTATTAGCGTATGAGGCATTTCAACTTCATAAAAAATGGTTACAGCAATTTCCAATGGCTTACGCTGACCAAGTCAGAGCGAGGATTGAATTTGGTAAAGACTTAAGCTTAACCGTATACGAGCAAGCAAAAGAACAACGTAAGATCGTGCAAGAAGCGGTTCAATCGCTTTGGTTTTCGCACTGTGACGCAATACTTGTGCCCACTTTGCAAATTGAAACGCCGTCAATTGAAGCTACAACAAAAGGCTCAACCGCTGAAATATTATTAAATTTAATGCGAGTTACACAAAACACTAAGAGTATTAATTATTTGTCTCTTCCAGCATTAAGTATTCCTGCTGGATTTACAAAAGGTGGTTTACCTATTGGCATGCAACTTATTGGTAATCTCTTTGCCGAGGAAAAATTATTACAAATTGGTAATGCTTTTCAAAAAGTTACAAAGTGGCACCAACAATTTCCCAAAATTGCGGTATTAAATAATTAGCAATATCGTCTCTGGGAACTATGGGTTCAGAAGATTTATTTGTTCATTAATGTAATTGACAACATTAAACTACTGAGTGATTTACCATGTGGATCCTGTGCTAACGATCTTGTCACTCCGCCCCCTAAAGCGCCCTCAATGACAAAATTAAGCGCCTGTAATTTTGGTAACTCATATCGAAATACCGCCCCATTTGTGATGTGTACGAAAGCTTCTTTTACTACTTCAATTGATAAATGTTGTTGAATAATTTCCCAACCTTCAGTGTCATATGCAATGACAGAGATGTTCGAAGTATTTCCTTTGTCTCCAGCACGAGAATGCGCAATGTCATGTAGTCGAATCATGATCCCATTTTCCTTATTTGTATTTTTGAATCAATCCAATGCCTAGGGATCAGAACAGACTGTACTGCTAAAACTGACTTTACTAGCGGATCAATTCCGCCGCCAGCCCCTGTTGGTCCATTGAGATGGAGAGCTCTACATTCAAAACCAACCGCTTGTGCAGCTGTTTTACTGGGTGTTCTAACGACCAGTCGGAGTCTTACTTCATAAGGTTCTATTTTATTTTCTGGTAAGCCATGCAAACTCGACATACCAATGTAATCAACTCGAAATTCTGAATA
>Ga0208108_1000013_pt1 | contig 61673 bp, 81 predicted proteins | sample CryBogCBE22May08_FD_184589 | JGI IMG/M metagenome (GOLD analysis project Ga0208108, IMG submission 184589) | Freshwater microbial communities from Crystal Bog, Wisconsin, USA - CBE22May08 (SPAdes) | ecosystem: Environmental > Aquatic > Freshwater > Lake | place: Crystal Bog, Wisconsin, USA...
AGAGGCGGAAATGGCAAAAGAGAAGTTTGAACGGACGAAGCCCCACGTAAACGTCGGTACGATTGGTCACGTTGACCACGGTAAAACGACATTAACAGCGGCCATCACAACCGTATTATCAAAGGCATTTGGTGGTGAAGCGAAAGCTTACGATCAAATTGATGCTGCTCCAGAAGAAAAAGCACGTGGTATTACGATTAATACAGCGCACGTTGAGTATGAGACACAGAATCGTCACTACGCACACGTTGATTGCCCAGGCCACGCTGACTATGTTAAAAACATGATTACTGGTGCTGCGCAGATGGACGGCGCGATTTTAGTATGTTCAGCTGCTGATGGTCCAATGCCACAGACACGTGAACACATTTTGTTAGCTCGTCAAGTTGGCGTGCCTTACATTGTTGTGTTTTTGAACAAGTGCGACATGGTGGATGATGAAGAGTTGTTAGAACTCGTTGAAATGGAAGTTCGTGAGTTGTTGTCAAAGTATGACTTCCCAGGCGATGACACACCGATTATCAAAGGCTCAGCAAAATTAGCTTTAGAGGGCGACGAAGGTCCTTTAGGTAAGCAAGCGATTATGGCGTTAGCGGATGCGTTAGATACTTATATTCCAACACCTGAGCGTGCGATTGATGGTACATTCTTGATGCCTGTAGAAGACGTATTCTCTATTTCTGGTCGCGGTACAGTAGTGACTGGTCGTATTGAGCGTGGCATTGTAAAAGTTGGCGAAGAGATCGAAATCGTTGGTATCAAAGATACACAAAAGACAACTTGTACTGGTGTAGAGATGTTCCGTAAGTTATTGGATCAAGGTCAAGCTGGCGATAACGTTGGTATCTTGTTGCGCGGTACAAAGCGTGAAGATGTTGAACGTGGTCAAGTATTGTGTAAGCCAGGATCAATCCTCCCGCACACAGAATTCTCAGCAGAGGTTTATGTGTTGTCAAAAGATGAAGGTGGCCGTCATACTCCATTCTTTAACAACTACCGTCCACAGTTTTACTTCCGTACAACGGATGTAACTGGTGCGATTGAGTTGCCGAAGGATAAAGAGATGGTAATGCCAGGCGATAACGTACAAATTAGCGTGAAGTTAATTGCACCAATCGCGATGGAAGAAGGTTTACGTTTTGCGATCCGTGAAGGTGGCCGTACTGTTGGCGCCGGTGTGGTTGCTAAAATTATTGCTTAAGTTTTTATATTAGACAGGTTGTGAGCGCGCTGCTCACAACCTAATAAATTAAATATGAGCGACAGCGCCGCTATGTTCTTTAGGAAATATCATGCAAAGCCAAAAAATTCGTATCCGTTTAAAAGCATTTGATTATCGTTTAATTGACCAGTCAGCAGCTGAAATTGTTGATACAGCAAAGAGAACAGGTGCAGTAGTAAAAGGACCAGTTCCACTGCCAACAAGAATCGAACGTTTTGACATTTTACGTTCTCCACACGTTAACAAAACTTCACGTGACCAGTTAGAAATCAGAACGCATTTGAGACTAATGGATATCGTAGATCCTACAGAAAAAACGGTAGATGCTTTGATGAAATTAGATTTACCAGCTGGTGTAGACGTAGAAATTAAATTACAGTAAAAAAAAGATTGCCAATCAGGAAATTTCAGTATAGAATGATTGGCTATGCTAAAAATAGAGCTTTAACTAAAGTTGAAGCTTGTTTTTATAGTAATAGAAATGTATCAAAGAAATGGGATTTTTAGTAAGCATTCCTTCACTAAAAATCATTAATTAATTTTAGTCGACCAATCGATGTCGACATGGGAGTAAGATATGAGCTTAGGCTTGATCGGCCGCAAGGTCGGCATGACTCGCTTGTTTACTGATGAGGGTGATTCAATTCCAGTCACCGTTATCGATGTAAGCAACAATAGAGTCGCGCAAATCAAAACTCAGGAAACTGACGGCTATGACGCTGTTCAGTTAGCACACGGCGAGCGCCGTGCTTCACGCGTAACTAAAGCTATGGCTGGACACTTTGCAAAAGCAGGTGTAATGGCAGGCAATGCGCTTAACGAATTCAGATTAGATGCTGCAAAAATTGGTGAGCTAACTATTGGCGCAGCAATGGGCGTAGCTGAATTTACTGTAGGTCAAAAAGTGGATGTACAAGGTACAACAATTGGTAAGGGTTATGCTGGTACCATTAAGCGCCACCACTTTAGATCTGGTCGTGCCAGCCATGGTAATTCAAGATCACATAACGTACCTGGTTCTATCGGTATGGCGCAAGATCCTGGACGTGTTTTCCCAGGTAAGCGTATGACAGGTCATTTAGGTGACGTTACACGTACTGTGCAAAATTTGGAAATAGCCCGCGTCGATTCAGAGAGACAGCTCCTTTTAGTTAAGGGTGCAGTTCCTGGTTCACGTGGTGGAAAAGTTATTGTTACGCCGGCTATTAAAACGCCAGCGGCAAAATCTTAATAAGGGGCCATCATGGAACTTAAGCTCCTAGAAGCAAACGGAAAAATCGGAGAAGCAGTTTCTGCTTCAGCTGAAGTATTTGAACGCGAATACAACGAAGCATTGGTTCACCAAGTTGTTGTGGCTTATCAAGCCAACGCACGTAGTGGTAACCGCGCTCAGAAAGATCGCGAACAAGTTCATCACACCACTAAAAAACCATGGAAACAAAAAGGTACAGGCCGTGCACGTGCTGGCATGTCCTCTTCTCCATTGTGGCGTGGCGGTGGACGTATATTCCCGAACTCACCAGAAGAAAACTTCAGTCACAAAGTTAACAAGAAAATGTATAGAGCTGGTATGCGCTCAATTTTCTCTCAGTTAGCAAGAGAAGGTCGTTTAAATGTTGTTGACGGTTTTAACTTAGAAGCGCCAAAAACAAAATTATTGGCTGAAAAAGTTAAAGCAATGGGATTAGAGTCAGTGCTTATTATCTTGGACAAGGTTGATGAAAATTTATACCTTGCTGCTCGTAACTTGCACAAGATTTCAATCGTTGAAGCGCAACACGCAGACCCGTTGTCTTTAGTTCACTACCAAAATATTTTGGTTGGTAAGACTGCGATCGCTCAAATTGAGGAGATGCTCAAATGATACAAACTCGCAAAAACGAACATCGCCTTTTAAGTATCCTGCTTGGTCCGGTTATCTCTGAGAAAGCAACAATGGTTGCAGAGAAAAATGAACAAGTAGTATTTGAAGTCGCGCGTGATGCAAACAAGCTTGAAATCAAAGGAGCAGTAGAGTTGCTCTTTAAGGTTGAAGTAAAGTCTGTGCAAGTCGTTATTCAAAAAGGTAAGGCAAAGAAATTTGGCCGATTTGAAGGACGTCGTAATCATGTTAAAAAAGCCTACGTTTCATTGAAGCCAGGACAAGAAATCAATTTTGAGACGGAGGTCAAATAAAATGGCACTGATCAAGACAAAACCAACCTCACCTGGACGTCGTTCCATGGTGAAATTGGTTAACCCTGATTTACACAAGGGTAAACCATTTGCACCGTTATTAGAGCCGCAGATTCAAAATGCTGGTAGAAATAATAATGGTCACATTACTACACGCCATAAAGGCGGCGGTCATAAACACCATTATCGTGTTGTTGACTTTAAGCGTAACGATAAAGATGGTATTCCAGCAAAAGTTGAACGCTTAGAATACGATCCAAACCGTACAGCAAACTTGGCTTTATTGCTATTTGCTGATGGCGAAAGACGTTACATTATTGCTACCAAAGGGATGGTTCAGGGTCAGCCAATCATGAGTGGTTCAGAAGCTCCGATTAAAGCTGGTAACAATTTGCCAATCCGTAATATTCCAGTTGGTAGCACAATTCACTGCGTAGAAATGTTGCCAGGTAAGGGTGCTCAAATTGCGCGTTCAGCTGGCGGTTCAGCGGTACTTTTAGCGCGTGAAGGCATCTACGCTCAGGTCCGTTTGAGATCTGGTGAAGTGAGACGCGTTCATATTGAATGTAGAGCAACAATCGGTGAAGTGGGTAATGAAGAACATTCATTGCGTCAAATCGGTAAAGCTGGTGCAAATCGTTGGCGCGGTATTCGTCCAACAGTTCGCGGTGTTGCGATGAATCCGGTAGACCATCCACATGGTGGTGGTGAAGGTAGAACTGGGGAAGGCCGTGTACCTGTTTCTCCATGGGGAACCCCGACTAAGGGTTATCGTACAAGACGCAATAAACGCACTACGACAATGATCGTTCAGCGTCGTCAAAAACGTTAATCGATTGAGGAAATTTAAATGACTCGTTCAGCAAAAAAAGGCCCATTCTGTGATGCCAACCTAGTTAAAAAGGTTGAAACAGCTGTTGCCATTAAAGACAAAAAGCCCATTAAAACATGGTCAAGACGTTCAACTATTCTTCCTGAGTTTATCGGGTTGACGATTGCTGTGCATAACGGCCGTCAACATGTGCCGGTTTATGTTTCAGAGAACATGGTTGGTCATAAACTCGGTGAATTTGCGTTGACTAGAACTTTTAAAGGTCACGCAGCCGACAAGAAAGCAAAGAAGTAAGGGGAAATGATGGAAACTAAAGCCATTCACCGTAGTGCCAGAATTAGTGCGCAAAAGACACGTCTTGTTGCAGATCAAATTCGTGGACTACCAATTGCGAGAGCAATTAATATTCTAACTTTCAGTCCTAAAAAAGCTGCTTTCATCATGAAAAAAGTTGTTGAATCTGCGATTGCTAATGCAGAACACAATAGCGGTATAGATATTGATGAATTAAAAGTTAAAGCAGTTACTGTAGACAAGGCAACATCGCTAAAGCGTTTTACTGCTAGAGCAAAAGGCCGCGGTAACAAAATTGAAAAACAAACATGTCACATCACAGTGACTTTGAGTAATTAAGGAAGAGTCATGGGTCAAAAGATTAATCCCAATGGTTTCCGTCTTGCGGTAACTCGCAACTGGACTTCACGCTGGTACGCTGGTAATACAGACTTTGCTGGTATGCTCCAAGAAGATATCGAAGTACGTAATTACTTAAAGAAGAAATTAAAAAATGCTTCTGTTAGTAAGGTAATTATTGAGCGCCCTGCAAAGAATGCAAAAATTACAATTTTAAGTTCACGCCCTGGTGTTGTGATTGGTAAAAAAGGCGAAGATATCGAAGTGCTCCGTAAAGAACTCCAAAAGCGTATGGGTGTTCCAGTTCACGTCAATATCGAAGAAATTCGTAAGCCTGAAATTGATGCTCAGTTAATTGCTGACTCAATTACACAGCAGTTAGAAAAGCGTATTATGTTCCGCCGTGCAATGAAGCGTGCAATGCAAAGTGCAATGCGTCTTGGTGCTCAAGGTATCAAAATCATGAGCTCAGGTCGTTTAAATGGTGCTGAAATTGCTAGACGTGAATGGTATCGCGAAGGCCGCGTTCCACTTCATACATTGAAGGCTGATATTGATTACGCAACTTCTGAAGCTGAAACAACTTACGGAATTATTGGCGTTAAAGTATGGGTTTATAAAGGCGATACTTTAGGTAATAACGTTGTAATACCAGCAGTTCCAGCGCAGCCAGAGGCTGATGATGATAAGAAATCACGTCGTGCACCACGTGGTCCTCGTAAAGCTGAGGGATCTGATGGCGATAAGCCAGAAGTAAAAGCAGCGGTTAAGAGGGTTCGCAAAGTTGTGAAGCCTGAAGATGCACCTAAGGCAGGAGAATAATTATGTTACAACCTAAACGTCGTAAATATCGTAAAGAACAAAAAGGCCGCAATACTGGAAAAGCCACCCGTGGCAATGCAGTATCTTTTGGTGAATTTGGTTTAAAGGCAATGGTGCGTGGTCGTTTGACAGCTCGCCAAATTGAAGCAGCTCGTCGTGCCATGACACGTCATATTAAGCGTGGTGGTCGTATTTGGATCAGAATTTTCCCAGACAAGCCAATTTCAACTAAGCCTGCAGAAGTTCGTATGGGTAATGGTAAAGGTAATCCTGAGTACTACGTTGCTGAAATTCAGCCAGGAAAAGTTTTGTATGAAATGGATGGTGTTGATGAGAATTTAGCACGTGAGGCTTTTAGATTAGCCGCCGCTAAGCTTCCACTTCAGACATCATTCGTAATACGTCAAATTGGCTCTTAAGCTGGAGAATGATTATGGAAATGAAAGAATTGATGACCAAAGATGCAATCGGTTTAAACAATGAGTTATCTGAATTGCTTAAGGCTCTGTTTAAATTACGTATGCAAAAGGGAACGCAGCAATTACAGGATACTAGCCAACTCGGCAAAGTAAAACGTGATATCGCTCGTGTGAAAACTGCATTGACACAGAAAGCGGCAGGAAAATGAACGATACAACAAAATCCTTAAAGCGCACTTTAGTTGGCAAAGTTGTTAGCGACAAAATGCAAAAGACAGTAACAGTTTTGATTGAGAGAAAAGTTAAGCATGAGTTATACGGTAAGTATTACTCTATGTCTAAAAAGTATCACGCTCATGATGAAACAGACAAGTTAAAAATTGGTGATACGGTTGAGATTTCTGAATCACGTCCACTTTCAAGAACTAAATCTTGGGTTGTGACACGTTTAGTTCAAGAAAACAAAGGCTTGTAAATTTTAGTAAAAAAAGATTGCAAATTATTTGCAATCTTGCTATATTAGAGGGCTTCGCAGTTTTAATTAGAAATTGCGAATCAAAGGTTAGTTTTTAATCCAGGTTAAGCCAAACAAGAATTCTTCTTTAAGGTAAAACCTTTAACGGAACCAAGACTGATTGCCTATGGCATTTAAGTTGGGGAATAGAATATGATTCAAACTGAAAGCAGACTACAGGTCGCAGATAATACTGGCGCCAGTGAAGTAATGTGTATCAAGGTGTTAGGTGGTTCTAAACGCCGTTATGCAAGCATTGGTGATGTCATTAAAGTTACTGTGAAATCCGCAGCTCCAAGAGGCCGCGTTAAAAAAGGTGATATCTACAACGCTGTTGTAGTTAGGACTGCAAAAGGTGTTCGTCGCTCTGATGGATCCCTAATTAAATTTGATGCTAATGCTGCAGTTTTGCTTAACGCAAAACTTGAGCCTATTGGCACACGTATCTTCGGGCCAGTTACGCGTGAGTTGCGTACTGAACGCTTTATGAAGATTGTTTCTTTAGCCCCTGAAGTAATCTAAGGAGAGACGATGAAAAAGATTCGTACAGGTGACCAGGTAGTTGTAATTACTGGCCGCGATAAAGGCAAAAAAGGTACTGTAAGCGCAATGTTAGGCGATAAGATTTTAGTCGATGGCGTGAACCAATACAAAAAAAATGTCAAACCAAATCCAGCAACTGGTGTTACTGGTGGTGTGATTGATAAAGCAATGCCAATTCAGATTTCGAATGTGGCTTTGGTTGATGCTGATGGCAAGCCATCTCGTGTAGGTATTAAAGAAGTTGACGGTAAAAAAGTTCGCTTCCTTAAAACTACTGGCGCCACCTTAACAGCTTAAGGGGAATATAAATGACAACAAGACTACAAGACCATTACACAAACAAAGTTGTTGGTGAGCTAACAGAAAAGTTTGGTTATAAGTCAATAATGGAAGTGCCACGCATTACTAAAATCACTTTAAACATGGGTTTGGGTGAAGCAATTGCTGACAAAAAAGTAATTGAACATGCTGTTGGTGACTTAACAAAGTTAGCTGGCCAAAAGCCAGTAGTAACTAAGGCAAGAAAAGCGATTGCAGGCTTTAAAATTCGTCAGGGTTATCCTCTCGGTGCAATGGTTACATTGCGCGGTCAAAGAATGTTCGAGTTCTTAGATCGTTTTATTACTGTTGCTTTGCCGCGCGTTCGCGATTTCCGTGGTGTATCAGGAAAAGCTTTTGACGGCCGTGGTAACTACAACATTGGTGTTAAAGAACAGATTATTTTCCCTGAAATTGAGTACGATAAGATTGATGCTCTCCGTGGGTTAAATATCAGTATTACAACAACCGCAAAAACCGATGATGAAGCAAAAGCTTTGTTAGCGGCTTTTAAATTCCCATTCCGTAACTAAGGGGTTATCGTGGCAAAAATGTCATTAATTGAACGTGAAAAAAAGCGCAGCAGATTAGTAGCTAAATATGCTGTAAAACGTGCTGAGTTAAAAGCAACTATCGAAGATACCTCTAAGTCTGAGGAAGAGCGTTACGATGCTCGCTTAAAGTTGCAAGCTTTACCCCGTAATGCAAGCCCCATTCGCCAGCGCAATCGTTGTGCGTTGACTGGACGTCCACGTGGTACATTCCGTAAGTTTGGTTTGGGCCGCGCAAAAATCCGTGAGATCGCCTTCAGAGGTGAAATTCCGGGCGTCACAAAAGCCAGCTGGTAATAAGACAGATTAGGAGAATTTATGAGTTTTACCGATCCAATCGCAGACATGCTAACAAGAATTCGTAATGCGCAAGCAGTACAGAAGCCTGGTGTAACAATGCCTTCTTCAAAATTGAAAGTTGCAATTGCTAACGTATTAAAAGACGAAGGTTACATTGATAGCTTTGAAATTACTGGTGAGTCTGCAAAACCCGTTTTAAGTATTGCACTCAAATATTATGCAGGTCGTCCTGTTATTGAACGTATTGAGCGTGTATCGAAGCCAGGTTTACGTATTTACAAAGGCCGTTACGAGATACCGCAGGTTATGAACGGTTTGGGCGTAGCTATTATTTCAACCCCCCAGGGCTTGATGACTGATCGTAAGGCGCGTGCAAATGGCGTCGGCGGTGAAGTTCTCTGCTACGTAGCTTAAGGAGAAAACTATGTCACGAGTAGGTAAGTCACCAATAACAGTTCCAGCAGGTGCTGAAGTTCAAATTAATCCTGGATTGATTACTGTTAAAGGACCACTAGGTACTTTAACGCATAATCTACACCCTTTGATTTCCTTGAAGCAAGATGGCGGTCAATTAATTGTAGGTCGTAATGATGAGTCCCGTGAATCAAATGCATTGTCTGGTACGACCAGAGCAATCGTTAATAACATGGTTAACGGTGTAACAAAAGGATTTGAGCGTAAATTAAATTTAGTTGGTGTGGGATATCGTGCGGCAGCACAAGGCACAACTCTCAAATTGCAATTAGGTTTTTCACACGATGTGATCTATCAATTGCCAGAGGGTGTCAAAGCAGAAACTCCTACGCAAACAGAAATCCTAATTAAAGGTTCCAACAAGCAGCAAGTTGGACAAGTAGCCGCAGAAGTTCGCGCATATAGATCACCAGAGCCTTATAAGGGTAAAGGTGTTCGTTATAGCGACGAAGTGGTAATCATTAAAGAAACCAAGAAGAAGTAATCGAGGCCGAATATGTTGAACAAAAAAGAATCACGTCTACGTCGTTCACGTCAAACACGCATCAAGATTGCAGAATTAGTTGTTCCACGCGTAGCTATTATGCGTACGAATTTACATATTTCTGCTCAGTTATATAGTGCTTGTGGTACGAAAGTGTTGGCTTCTGCTTCCACAATGGAATCTGAATTACGTACGGCACTATCAAACAATGGTGGTAACAGCAAAGCTGCTACCGAAGTTGGTAAGTTAATTGCTGAGAGAGCGATCAAAGCGGGTGTTACTGAAGTTGCTTTTGATCGTTCAGGTTTTCGTTATCACGGTCGCGTTAAGGCGTTAGCTGAAGCTGCCCGTGAAGCGGGTCTCAAGTTCTAATCGGCGAAGCGGATAAAGGTCAAGGAAAAAGATTATGGCAAAAATGCAAGCAAAGATGCAATCCGAAGAGCGTGATGACGGTTTGCGCGAAAAGATGATCGCGGTTAATCGTGTAACCAAGGTAGTTAAAGGCGGACGTATTTTAGGATTCGCTGCCTTAACAGTAGTTGGTGACGGTGACGGCAGGATTGGTATGGGTAAGGGCAAATCAAAAGAAGTGCCTGTTGCTGTTCAAAAGGCAATGGATGAAGCACGTCGCAAAATGATTAAAGTTCCACTTCGTCAAGGTACCTTGCAACATACAGTTATTGGTGAGCATGGCGCGTCACGAGTTTTGATTTCACCGGCTAAAGAAGGTACAGGCGTTATTGCTGGCGGTCCAATGCGTGCAATTTTTGATGTAATGGGTGTGACAAACGTAGTGGCTAAATCTATCGGCTCTACTAACCCATACAACATGGTGCGTGCAACGATTAACGGTCTTGCAAAGATGAGTACACCTTCAGAGATTGCTGCTAAACGTGGCAAGACTATTGAAGAAATCTTAGGTAATTAAGAATCGAGAAAAACATGGCAGAAAATAAAACGGTAAAAATCCAATTAGTGCGTAGCTTAATCGGTACACGTGAAAGCCACAGAGCTACAGTGCGTGGCCTTGGTTTAGGTCGTGTTAATACAACATCGGAACTTGTTGATACTCCTGCTGTGCGCGGAATGATGAATAAAGTTTCTTATCTCATTAAAGTTCTTAACTGAGTAATACATTTCAGAGGATATGATGGAACTAAATAATTTAAAACCAGCAGCTGGTGCAAAACACGCAAAACGTCGTGTTGGCAGAGGTATTGGTTCAGGACTAGGCAAAACAGCTGGACGTGGTCACAAAGGACAAAAATCTCGTTCAGGCGGATTCCATAAAGTAGGTTTTGAAGGCGGTCAAATGCCTTTATATCGTCGTTTACCAAAGCGTGGCTTCGTGTCTTTAACAAGACGCTCTGTCGGCGAAGTAACTCTTTCTGATTTACAAGCTTTAGATGTCTCAGAGATCGATTTAATTGTTTTAAGACAAAGTGGTTTAGCTAATGAGCAAATTAAATCTGTAAAAGTAATCAAGACTGGTGAGCTAACACGTGCTGTTACTCTAAAAGGATTGACTGCTACTGCCGGTGCTCGTGCTGCAATTGAAGCAGCTGGCGGTAAAATCCTTGAGGAAGTGTAATTAATGGCAATTAAACCGTCTAACGTAGCTAGTATGGCTAAAGCTGGAAATAAATTTGGAGATTTAAAAAATCGCCTCATTTTTCTAGTAATGGCTTTACTGGTTTATCGACTTGGCGCACACATTCCAGTTCCTGGTATTGATCCGAATCAATTAGCCAGCCTTTTCAATGATGCCAAAGGTGGCATCTTGGGAATGTTTAATTTGTTTTCAGGTGGTGCACTTTCTAGGTTTACTGTTTTTGCTTTAGGTATCATGCCTTACATCTCTGCATCGATCATTATGCAGCTAGTAACGGTAGTTATTCCTTCAATGGAAGCGCTCAAAAAAGAAGGTCGTTCTGGCCAAAGAAAGATTACTCAATATACGCGCTACAGCACGGTGCTCTTGGCAACTTTTCAAGCTCTAGGTATTGCAATCGCCCTTCAGTCTCAAAAAGGTTTAGTAATTAATCCAGGTATTCTTTTCGAAATTACAACTGTTGTAACTCTAGTTACTGGAACCATGTTTTTAATGTGGTTGGGTGAGCAGGTAACTGAACGTGGTTTAGGTAACGGTATTTCAATTATCATCTTTGCTGGTATTGCTTCTGGTTTACCTAATGCAATTGGTGGCCTTCTAGAATTAGTAAGAACTGGCGCAATGAGTATCATTTCAGCCATCTTAGTTGTTATTGTAGTTATGGCGGTTACGTACTTTGTGGTCTTTGTAGAAAGAGGACAAAGAAGAATCCTTGTTAATTATGCTAAAAGACAAGTAGGAAACAAAGTTTATGGTGGCCAGTCTTCACATCTACCATTAAAGTTAAACATGGCTGGCGTGATTCCCCCTATCTTCGCCTCAAGTATTATTTTGTTTCCAGCAACGATTGCTCAGTGGTTTACCTCTGGCGAGAATACGAATTTTGTAACACGGTTTGTTAAGGATTTAAGCGGTACTTTACAACCTGGACAGCCGATTTATATTATTCTTTATGCAACAGCTATCGTCTTTTTCTGTTTCTTTTACACCGCTTTAGTTTTCAATAGCCGTGAAACTGCAGATAACTTAAAAAAGAGTAGTGCATTTGTTCCAGGGATTCGTCCTGGTGATCAGACTGCCAAGTATATCGATAAAATTTTAGCAAGATTAACATTGGCTGGTGCTGCGTACATCACAATCGTTTGTTTGCTACCTGAGTTTTTAGTTCTAAATTGGAATGTTCCGTTTTATTTTGGCGGTACTTCCTTATTAATTATTGTTGTTGTTACGATGGACTTTATGGCGCAGGTTCAATCTTACGTAATGCAGCAACAGTATGGTTCGTTAATGAAGAAAGCCAACTTCAATATGGGACCGGGTGCTTGATATGGCAAAAGATGATGTCATTCAAATGGCCGGAGAGATAGTTGAAAATTTACCTAATGCTATGTTTCGTGTGAAGTTAGAAAACGGGCACGTAGTTTTGGGTCATATTTCGGGAAAGATGCGGATGCACTACATCCGTATTCTGCCAGGTGATAAGGTTACTGTGGAAATGACTCCATACGACTTAACACGTGCGCGGATCATCTTTCGCGCTAAGTAGTTTGATTTTTATAGAGGTGAGTGATGAAAGTATTGGCATCTGTTAAGTGTATCTGCCGTAACTGCAAGATCATTAAACGTAAAGGCGTATTGCGTGTGATTTGTTCAACAGATCCACGTCATAAGCAACGTCAAGGTTAAGTAGATTTAATTTAGAGGAATTTATATGGCACGTATCGCCGGGGTTAATATCCCAAACCATAAACATACTGTAATCGGATTAACTTCGATTTTCGGCATCGGTCTTACACGCGCAAGAAAGATTTGCGAGTCAACTGGTGTTCCTGAATCAAAGAAAGTCAAGGATTTGACTGACGCCGATTTAGAAAAAATTCGTGAGCAAGTTGGTTTAGTTGCCACTGAAGGAGATCTTCGTCGTGAAATTACGATGAATATCAAACGTCTCATGGACTTAGGCTGTTATCGTGGCGTTCGTCACCGTAAAGGCTTACCTGTTCGTGGTCAACGTACTAAAACCAATGCGCGTACTCGCAAAGGCCCTCGTAAGGCTGGCGTGGCATTGAAGAAATAATAGGAAAGCGAAACTAATATGGCAAAACCACAACAATCGAATGCTGCTTCACGTGTTCGTAAAAAAGTTAAAAAGAATATTGCTGACGGCATTGCACACGTGCATGCCTCGTTTAACAATACGATTGTAACTATTACAGACCGTCAAGGTAATGCACTTTCTTGGGCAACATCTGGTGGACAAGGTTTCAAAGGTTCTAGAAAATCTACTCCATTTGCGGCTCAGGTTGCTGCTGAAGTTGCTGGTAAGGCAGCTATTGAATGCGGTATTAAGAACTTAGAAGTTCAGATCAAAGGCCCAGGTCCTGGTCGCGAGTCAGCTGTTAGAGCATTAAATGCTTTAGGCATCAAGATCACAGAAATTCAGGATGTTACACCCGTTCCACACAACGGTTGCCGTCCTCCAAAGCGCCGTCGTATTTAATATACTTCGGTTTATTTAAGACCACCGTTCAATTTAATTGAACTACCCATTGCGTAAAAGCAAAGGCAAAGAAAGGAATAAACGTGGCACGTTATATCGGCCCTAAGGCCAAATTATCACGTCGGGAAGGTACCGACTTATTTCTAAAGAGCGCACGTCGCGCTTTAGCTGATAAATGTAAATTAGATACAAAACCTGGTCAACACGGTAGAACTTCTGGTGCAAGAACATCAGACTACGGAAACCAGTTGCGTGAAAAGCAAAAAGTTAAAAGAATGTACGGTATTTTAGAGCGTCAATTCAGACGTTACTTTGCTGAAGCTGATCGTCGTAAAGGTAATACTGGCGAAACTTTATTAATTTTGCTTGAGTCACGTTTAGACAACGTTGTTTATAGAATGGGTTTTGGTTCTACTCGTTCAGAAGCTAGACAATTAGTTTCTCACAAGGCAATTTTAATCAATGGTGAAGTAGCGAATATTCCATCTATGCAAGTTAAGCCTGGTGATGTTGTTGCGATTCGTGACAAAGCTAAAAAGCAAACTCGCGTACAAGAATCTTTAACTTTGTCTCAACAGATTGGACAAGCAAGTTGGGTCTCTGTTGACACTTCTAAACTTGAAGGTGTTTTTAAGAAAACTCCAGATAGAGATGAAATCAGTGGTGATATCAACGAAAGTTTAATTGTCGAACTTTATTCACGTTAATTGAGGCATCCCCATAAGGAAAATATATGCAAACAACACTGCTTAAGCCCAAAATTATTTCAGTTGAAGCAACTGGCGACAACCAAGCTAAGGTTGTTATGGAGCCATTTGAACGTGGCTATGGCCACACTTTAGGTAACGCACTTCGCCGTGTTCTATTATCTTCTATGTCTGGCTATGCCCCAACTGAAGTAAGTATTGGTGGTGTAGTACATGAGTATTCAACTCTTGATGGTGTTCAAGAAGACGTAGTTAATCTTCTTTTAAACCTCAAGGGAATTGTATTTAAATTAGAGTCCCGTGATGAAGTAACATTGATGCTTCGTAAAGAAGGTCCAGCCATTGTAACGGCGGCTGATATTGATTTACCCCACGATGTTACTTTGATTAATCCTGATCATGTTATTGCTAATTTATCTGCTGGTGGTAAATTAGATATGCAGATTAAGATCGAAAAAGGTCGTGGCTATGTTCCAGGTAACATGCGCAATTACGCTGATGAACAAACTAAATTAATTGGACGCATTGTTCTAGATGCATCATTTAGTCCTATTAAGAGAGTAAGTTATGCAGTTGAGTCAGCACGTGTTGAACAACGTACGGACTTAGATCGTTTAGTAATGACCATCGAAACGAATGGTGTGATTTCTCCTGAAGAGGCAATCCGTCAATCAGCTGGAATTTTAGTTGATCAGTTAGTGGTGTTTGCTGCACTTGAAAATAACCAAATTTTAGGTGATATCCAAACTAGCCGTTCGCCAGTTGTAGATCCGATGTTGTTAAGACCAGTCGATGACTTGGAGTTAACAGTTCGTTCAGCAAATTGTTTGAAAGCTGAAAATATTTACTACATCGGTGATTTAATCCAAAGATCAGAAAATGAGTTGTTAAAAACTCCTAATCTTGGACGTAAATCTTTAAATGAAATTAAAGATGTTTTGGCCGCTAGAAGCCTAACTTTGGGTATGAAGTTAGACAATTGGCCGCCTGCTGGTCTTGAGAGATAATAGAAAGGAAGTATCATGCGTCACGGAAACGGACTGCGTAAATTAAACCGCACATCATCACATCGCTTAGCGATGTTACGTAACATGTCAAATTCATTATTGCAGCATGAATTGATTAAAACGACTTTACCAAAGGCAAAAGAATTACGCCGTGTAGTGGAGCCATTGATCACTTTAGGCAAAAAAGACAATCTCGCAAATCGTCGTTTAGCATTTAATCGCTTACGTGATAGAGATATGGTTACTAAATTGTTTAATGAACTGGGCCCACGCTATGCTGCGCGTCCAGGTGGTTATACTCGCATCTTAAAATTCGGTTTCAGAGTTGGTGATAATGCACCGATGGCTTTGGTTGAATTAGTTGATCGTCCAGAAGTAGATTTAGATTCCGCAGTCGAAGCAGAGTAAATCTACCCTAGGGGAAGAATAAAAGCCAGAAGACCTAAAGTCTTCTGGCTTTTTGTATGCGTGTTAATCAAACTTCTGCCACAATTGAGTTTTAAATAGCTCAAGCAACTATGCAATACGAACCAATTATTATTCAATTTTCAGTACCCAATAAAGAGGTTGCAGAACAAATTGGTACAACATTATTAATCGACAAACTAATAGCCTGTTTACATATCAGTGATGCAATCAGCAGCTTGTACCATTGGGAAGGCAAAATTGAGCAATCCAATGAATATGTTGTGCAAGTAAAAACTTTCAGTATTTTCTGGTCAGGTATAGAAACAAAAATATTGGAATTACACCCATATTCAGTACCTGAAATTATCGCCATTCCTATTCGAGATATTTCACATTATTACTATGTTTGGATGATTCAAGAAATCATTGAAAAAGGTAACAAGTAATCTTGATATTCGTTATTCTAAGCACATGTTAAAAAAACTACTCTCCATCGGATTCACATTTGTAAGTATCCTTACAGCTCAAAACACTTTGGCACGAACGGAGGAGTTTTTACCACCTGAGAAAGCATTTGAAATACGAGCTCAACTAAGCTCTGAAAGTTTAAAAGTAATATTTAAAGCAGCACCAGGCTATTACATGTACGAAGAGTCGATGCAATTACGATTGAAAGATTCTGATCAAAAAATAGTACCCAGCACACAACCCAAATCACATGAAAAGTTTGATAACAACTTTCAAAAAATAGTGAAAACTTATGATGGTGAAGTGGAATTTACCTATGACACAAAAGTTTTACCGGACACCAGCCCTTTATTGTTAGATGTGAATGTTCAGGGCTGTGCATCCCAAGGTATTTGTTACCCACCGATGTTAAGACGGATTACTCTGCAAGAGTATGGAAAAACTGTAAATTCAACCGATCCTGAATTAGCCAATTCTGAAATAGAAGCCGACAAAAAATTGTCATGGTGGGAAGTATCAGAGGATTTGAATGCGTTGAATCGATTATTAACCACAACTAGTCTACCGATTCTATTACTCTTATTTTTCTTATTGGGCATTGGCCTCGCATTTACTCCTTGTATGTTGCCAATGTTACCGATCTTATCCAGCGTTGTTTTTGGAACTATCGACCACCATTTATTGCCAAGAAAGAAAACGATCATTTTGGCCTTGTTTTACATTTTAGGGATGGCATGCGCATTTAGTTTGGCCGGTATGGCAACAGCATGGTTTGGAGCTGGTATTACTGCAAGCTTACAAAATCGATGGGTTTTGTTGGCATTTGGTGGATTAATGCTTATTTTGTCAGCCGCACTATTGGGATACTATGAGCTACAAATGCCCCAATCATGGCAATCCAAAGTAGACAAATGGATTGGTAAACATGAAGGCGGAAATATATATGGCGTTTTTGCACTAGGTGCTTTATCGAGTTTAGTTGCGAGCCCTTGTGTTTCAGCGCCACTTGCAGGCGTATTAACTTTTATTGCACAGAGTGGACAGGTGCAACTAGGTGGATTAATTTTGTTCGTAATGGCATGTGGCATGGGGGTCCCATTATTTTTATTTGCTTTAGGAGCCAGCCGTATAGTGCCAAGAGCGGGTAAGTGGATGCTCAGGGTTCAGAGATTTTTTGGTATTTTGATGGTTCTTTTAGCCTTGTGGGTGATGTTGCCGGCATTTCAGTCATTCTTCAAAGAAAGTAAAGTTGTTCATCAATCAAAAACCATCAATCAACAAATTTATGAAGTGGTTACGACTAATTCTGAATTAGACCAAAAACTGACTCATGCTAAAGAAAGTAAGGAAAAAGCAATTGTCATCATTTCCGCAGATTGGTGTGTTAGTTGTAAAGAGTTAGAAATACAAACCTTAGCGAATGAACAAGTTCAGACGAAATTAAAGGATTACAAACGCATTGAGGTTGATATTACGGAAATGGGGCCAGATCAAAAAGCCCTATTGAATCAATACAAAATCTTTGGACCACCCGCCATCTTATTGTTTGATTCCACTGGCGTTGAGCAAAAATCTAAAAAAACCGTAGGGGTGGTCAGTCCACAAAAGCTACTTTTGTTACTCTAATTTAAAAAATAGAGTAACTTACTTTGATTGATTGATCAGCTTTGCAGCGTCGAGTGCAAAGTAAGTCAAAATACCATCAGCGCCAGCCCTTCTAAAGGCCATTAGAGACTCAATCATTACCTGGTCATGGTCAAGCCAACCATTTGCGGCGGCAGCCTTGAGCATTGCATATTCACCGCTCACCTGATAAACAAAAGTAGGGTAAGAGAACTCAGACTTGACCCGGCTCACGATATCAAGGTATGGCATACCCGGCTTTACCATCACCATATCAGCCCCTTCAGAAATGTCTAAAGCCACCTCTCTTAAAGCTTCATCGGTATTTGTAAAAGACATCTGATATGTCTTTTTGTTACTTTTCCCTAAATTTTTAGCAGAGCCGACCGCATCCCGAAATGGACCATAGAATGCTGAGGCATATTTAGCAGAGTAAGCCATGATTTGGGTATGAATAAAGCCATGAGCTTCTAGAGCGTTACGAATTTTGCCAATACGGCCGTCCATCATGTCTGAAGGAGCCACAATGTCAACACCGGCAGCCGCTTGAACTAAGGCTTGCTTTACTAAAATTTCAGAAGTGATTTCATTCAGAACATAACCGTTCTCATCAATCACGCCGTCTTGACCATGACTCGTGTAGGGGTCGAGCGCCACATCAGTCATAATGCCAAGATCCGGGTAATGCTCTTTTAAGGCCCTTACAACACGCGGAACTAAACCGTTGGGGTTGTACGCCTCAGCACCATCTAGTGACTTTAAATCAGGCTCAATTACGGGGAATAGGGCTAAGACAGGAACTCCTTGCTCAACGCATTCTTTTGCAATACCTAACAATAAATCCAACGATACTCGAAAGACGCCAGGCATTGAAGCAACGACATCTTTTTTGTTAGTACCTTCTTGAACAAAAACAGGATAAATAAAATTACGAGGACTAAGATCAGTTTCTTGCACTAATTTTCTAGACCACTCATGTAAACGAGAGCGTCTTGGACGATGAGTTGGAAATTGCAAAGATAAATGATTAATATGATTTGCCATAATAGTCCTAGTAACGTTAAATACTAATAGTGTTGGTGTCTCCAGATAAATCCAGCCAGTTACAAACTAAATCATCTGCCTCTTCAATCCCAATGCGTTTAATACTCGAAAATAATTGCGCAGTTAATAATCCGAATTTAGGATTTGTTGTATTTAATAATTTTAATTCATCACGCACCGAGTTTAAAACTAGCGCTTTTTCGGATTGATTTAATTTATCTGCTTTTGTAACTAATACATGGACAGGTTTGCCAGTAGGACAAAACCAAGCAAGCATGTTGCGGTCTAAATCAGTCAAGCCACGACGAGAATCAACAATTAAAACCATGCCCTTTAATTGGGCGCGTTCCTGTAAATAGGTACTTAATAACTTTTCCCAATGCGCTTTAATTTTAAAATCAACTCTAGCATAACCATAACCAGGTAAATCAACTAAATGCCCGAGTAGAATATCGTCTTTATCAGGAATACAGAAATAGTTAATATGCTGCGTTCTGCCCGGTGTTTTACTAGAGAAAGCTAGGCGTTTTTGATTACATAAAATGTTAATCGCAGTCGATTTACCTGCATTAGAACGACCCGCAAAGGCAATTTCTGGAATGAGATCCTTAGGTAAATCAACTAAGTGATTTACAGTAACAAAGAACTTCGCTTGTTGAATTTTTGACATAGTGAACCATTTTATGAAGATATTGTAAAATTACAAAGATAAAATCAACTCAATTACTTGGGAAACTATGAAATGCAAGCCAACAACATGAATAATATTAAATCCAGACTCAAATTAGCTGTTCTTTCAACGGCTTTAGTTTCTTTAGCAGCAAGCATCGGCGTCTTTAGCTTAGCTAATGCAAATGAACCAACTGCTCCACAAAAAATTGACATTAATGCTGGTGAAGCACTCTATTCTAACGGAGATGCCTCTCGAGGAATCGTGGCTTGCGTGGGATGTCATGGACCTAATGGTAATAGCGCTTCTGGAACCTGGCCGAAATTAGCTGGACAACATGCTGGTTACATTACAACCCAACTTAAACATTTTAAAGCAGGCGAGCGCGCAAACCCAGTAATGATGGGCATGGCTGCCGCACTTCAAGATGCTGATATGGCAAACATTGCAGCGTATTTAAATAAGCAAGTGCAGGCGCCTGGCACAGCAAAAAATAAAGAATCAATTGAACTTGGCAAAAGTATTTATAGAGGCGGTATAGCTTCTAAAAATGTACCAGCTTGTGCAGCATGTCACGGGCCTGCTGGTGCTGGAATACCAGTTCAATATCCACGCATTGGCGGACAATGGGCTGAATATACTGAAACACAATTGATTTCACTAAGAACTGGGGAACGCAAAAATTTACAAATGAATATGATTGCAGCAAAACTATCCGATAGAGAACTTAAAGCAGTCGCGGATTATATCGCTGGCTTACATTAATTAAGTCGTTTTAAAATCAAATAACAACGGCCACTAAAAGTGGCCGTTGTTATTTATAGAAATCATTTCAAAAATAGACTTATCAAATAAAAAATCAAATGATACGTTCACCCTGATACAAATTTTCAAGAGTTTCTCGCTCTCGGATGACATGAACTACCATATCGTCAACCATAACTTCAGCTGCTCTAGGACGCGTATTGTAATTGGACGACATGCTGAAGCCATAAGCACCAGCAGATAAAATTGCCAAAACATCACCGGACACAACACTTAGTTTACGATCTCGACCTAACCAATCACCTGTTTCGCAAACTGGCCCGACCACGTCATATACGGATGAATCAGTACTGCTTGAGTTTATTGGAACAATTGCATGAAATGCCTCATACATTGCAGGGCGCATTAAGTCATTCATTGCTGCATCAACTATACAAAAATTTTTAGTCTCACCAGGTTTCAAATATTCTACTAGTGTTAGTAGTACACCAGCATTCCCCACTAAGGATCTACCTGGTTCGAAAATAACCTCTAAGTCTGTAAAGCCAGATTTCTCAATATGATCAAGCAGTGTATTTGCAAACTTTGTAATATCTGGGGGAGTGTCTCCGCCATAGTCAATGCCTAAACCACCTCCAATATCAAGATGTTGAATCGCAATACCAACCGTTTTTAATTCCTGAATCAGGGATAACACCCGATCAAGAGCATCTAAAAAAGGACTTATCTCTAAAATTTGAGATCCAATATGGCAATCAATGCCAACAATTTGAATATTAGACATTTGGTGAGCAACTTGGTAAGTGTGAATAACATCTTCAAAAGTAATACCAAATTTATTGTCTTTTAAACCCGTTGAAATATAAGGATGTGTTTTAGCATCTACATCAGGATTGACGCGTAGTGAAATGGGTGCCTTTAGTTGAAGGGAGCTAGCAATTTCATTAATACGAGTTAGTTCAGGTATTGATTCCACATTAAAACATTTCACGCCTGCTTTAAGAGCTGTAGCAATTTCAGAGTGGGATTTACCAACCCCTGAAAAAACACAATCTGAAGCCTTGCCACCTGCTGCAAGCACACGAGCCAGCTCACCTCCACTAACCAAGTCAAAGCCTGTACCAAGTTTAGAAAAAATATTCAGAATAGCCAAATTACTATTGGCCTTCATCGCGTAATGAACACGTGCACGACGCGTACCATCTTTTCTAAAGCAAGCTTTATCATAAGCATCAAAGGCATGAGTTAAAGCTTTTTTGGAGTAAACATAACAAGGAGTGCCAAACTCTTGCGCAATGGAAGAAAGTGAAACATTTTCTGCAAACCATTGACCATTTTGCTCAGAAAAACCAATTAATTGAGGAAGTGAAAGCATAGAATTATTATTTTAAAGGTGTTGGAACGTTTTTAATATTATCCGATGGTTGAGTTTTTTGACTCGGTTCATTAGAAATTGGAGAAGAAGGGGTAGTTGGCACCGTTGTATTTTTTTCTAAAGGATAAATTTTACCGATAGGTTCAGGCTTGCTCGGCATATTTGGCGTTGGACTTGGTGGAGGAAAAAATAAAGGTCCCTTAACACCACAAGCGCAAAGAAAAAAGAATAAAAAATAACTACAATAGGATTTAAAGGAATTTTTCATTATTTATCTAGTGGAAAAAATTGAAGCAAAAACTACATAAGGCTGACTGAATATATCATGCAAACGCCAATTGAAAAAATTGAAGATTCAGAATTTAAAGAATTAGCAAATCAAGCAATCGACAAAATAGAACAAGCCTTAGAAAAACTCTTCGAAACAACGGATTTTGACGTTGACACCCAAAGACAAGGCAGTAATGTATTGAATATAAAGTTTCCAAACAATACCGTTATTGTAATTAATCTCCAAACCCCATTGCATGAACTTTGGTTAGCAGCAAAAGAGGGCGGTTATCATTTTCGATGGTCAGGAACAAAAAAATCCCCTTTATGGCTAGACACCAAGACGAATGAAGAGTTCTTTACTTCGGTAGCCAAGCACGTCAAACAGCAAGGTGGAGTTGATTTAGCTCTTTAATTAATAATAATCTTTTGCTCTAATCCATTTAAACAAAAATAAAGACTTCCCACTTTTTAAAGTTGATTAACAAAAATGATTGTTAATTTGTGTGTATGATGTGTATAATTAAAAGATGAATAGTAAAGAACTAATCAAAAAATTAGAACTTGATGGTTGGAGATTAAATAGATCAAAAGGATCACATCATATCTTTATCCATCCATCCAAAGTAGGTCACATAACAGTTCCCCACCCAAAAAAAGACCTAGGTATTGGATTAGTTAAAAGTATATTAAAGAATGCTGGCATTAACTAAAAAAAGGAAATTATATGAAATATCCTATTGCAATTGAGCCCGGCAACGAGAAATTAGCCTGGGGCGTTATAGTACCGGACTTAGATGGATGTTTTTCTGCCTCTGATTTAGGAATAGACGAAGCAATAGAAAACGCAAAAGAAGCAATTGAATTGTGGATTGAATTCGCACTCGATACGGGTAAAAAGATTCCAAAACCCAGTTTAATTACTGATTTGCAGAAGAAAAAAGAATTTAAGGGATATATTTGGGCAATTGCAGAGTTAAATCCTGCATTGTTGTCAGATGAAATTGAAAGAATAAATATATCTTTACCTAAAAGAGTTTTGGCTAGGTTGGATGCAAAAGCTAAATCCGCAGGAGAAAATCGATCCGGATATATCGCTCATTTAGCAATTACAAATTAAACAAAGAGTTTCTTTAAATTAAAACTTTTACTGACTCAATCGTAAAAACTCTTTTTTAGCAAATCGATCTGTCATACCTGCAACATAGTGAGCAACGCGACGATGCGGTTCATAATTTTGGCCAAGTAAAAAATCAGACGGAATTTCCTCAGGAAATTGAGTGTAATGTTTAAAAAGAAAGCGAACTTGCTGAGCTGCTTCATCCGTTACTTTGACCACTTGTGGGTGTCGATATAGGTTCTGAAACAAAAACCGCTTCAGTTCTATCATTTGCTCCATGATCTCATTAGAGAACCCAATCATCTGCGGTAGGCCTCGCACTTGATCAATACTGTTAGGTAGATACTCATTGATTCGTTTTAGGGAGCTCTTGACTAAGTCATCGACTAATAAATGAATCATATGCCGAATGACCTCATGCTTGAGCCTACGATCATCTAAAGTAGGATAAATGGAGCGAACTTTATTGAGTTGATTTTGCCAAATGGTGACTTGATGTAAATCGTCGATATGGATTAATCCAGATCTTAAGCCATCCTCGATGTCATGATTGTTATAGGCAATTTGATCAGCGATATTAGCAAGTTGAGCTTCCAGACTCGGTTGAAGATGATTTTCAAATTGATGGGTTAATTGCCCAAGCCATTGACGGTGACGTTGAAGGTTGTTATTTGACAGATGTTTAAGAATTCCTTCTCTAGTCTCAAAAGTTAGGTTTAACCCGTCAAAAGTGGGATACCTTATTTCCAAAAAATCCACCACCCAAAGACTTTGTAAATTGTGTTCAAAGCCAAAATGGTCTTTCATGCAATCGTTCAGGGCATCTTGTCCAATATGACCAAAAGGCGTGTGACCTAAATCATGTGCCAAACAGATCGCTTCGACTAAATCTTCGTTTAAATTTAATCTTCTGGCAATGGCACGACCAATTTGGGCCACTTCCAAACTATGCGTCAAGCGAGTTCGAAAGTGATCACCCTCATGATTTAAAAAAACTTGGGTTTTATATTCAAGCCGACGAAAAGCGCCGCAATGAATAATTCGATCACGATCTCTCTGAAAGGGATTTCTCCCAGAATTAGTTGGTTCCGCGGATTCTTGATGAACTCGTCCTCGACTCGATTCAACCGAAGCTGCGTAGGGAGCCAGAGGAGTCATTAAAGTGCTCCGCAGGCCTTTAAAGCAGGTATAACTATATCGTCTGATAATTTTTGAACTTTTGCTTGTCCTAGTTTTTCAAGAACAATATATTTAATTTGACCAGACTCAGCCTTTTTATCATGGGACATATAAGATAAATAACGGGACGTGTCCCATTGAGGAGCTTCTGTTGGTAAATGAAGAGTTTGGATGATACGCGTTAGTCGATTTCTATCATCTATCGATAGATAGCCTAATTGCTGAGACAATTCGGCCGCAATTGCCATTCCGCAACCAACCGCTTCCCCGTGTAACCATTCACCATAACCCATGCCGGTTTCAATCGCATGTCCAAAAGTATGTCCAAAATTAAGGTGAGCACGTACACCACTCTCTTTTTCATCTTGAGCTACAACCTCGGATTTGATCTCACAAGACCTTATTACTACGTGCTCGAGACAATTGAGATCATAGTGATTTAATCCCTGAGCATTTTGTTCTATCCAATCTAAAAAGAGAGAGTCAGCAATTGCCCCATGTTTAACTACCTCCGCTAAGCCAGCAGCAAGTTCTCTTTTGGGCAATGTCAACAGAGTCTTTAAATCAATCAAGACTGCGATAGGTTGATAAAACGCCCCAATCATGTTTTTGCCAAGAGGATGGTTAATACCTGTTTTACCACCAACGGAAGAATCTACCTGACTAAGTAAAGTTGTTGGGATTTGTACGAACTTAATTCCTCGCATATAAGATGCGGCGGCGAAACCTGCCATATCACCGACTACCCCGCCACCAAGGGCAAAAATAGTCGCTTTACGATCAGCATTCGACTCTAATAAGCCAGTAAATATAAGTTGAAGAGTTTCCCAATTCTTATAGGATTCACCATCTGGGAGAACAATTCGGACTACTTTTTGACCATTGGCATGAAGGCTTGCCTCTAAACGATCAGCATAAAGTGCTTCTACAGTAGTGTTGGTGACAATAAAAGAAGCACTTGAGCTTTTGAATTGAGAAAATAAATCTACGTTATCTAAAAGGTCTTGACCAATAAAAATAGGATAAGAGCGATCGCCGAGACTAACGTTTAAGGTTTTCAATTCATTAACTCCAGTTGCATTACAAGTTGGTTTGTCAGTAGACTGACATTCGGTCTGCCAGTATCAACAATTTGATGAGCGATTGAAGTGTAAAGCGGATCTCTAATAGCAAATAATTCTTTGAATTTCTTTTGGGGATCAGGTGTATTTAAAAGCGGCCTAGATTTATCATGACGGGTACGAAGCCATAGGTCATGAGGATTGGCCCGCAAATAAATGACATAGCCAAACTGCTTAAGATTTTCACGATTTTCTGCCAATAAAATACTTCCACCGCCAGTGGCTAAAACAATGTTATCGAGGGAGACTAAATCCTTAATGACAGAAGCTTCCCTTTTACGAAAGCCGTCCTCCCCCTCCATTTCAAAAATAGTAGGGATTTTTACACCACACCTCTTTTCAATTTCATGATCACTATCAATAAATACCTTGCCAAGTCTTTTTGCTAAGACTTTACCGACGGTAGTTTTACCAGCGCCCATCAAACCTACGAGGATAATATTATTTGGAATACAGTTCATAACCACAATTTTACGCAAGGTTTTGATGAAACAAGAAAATCTTCCAAATAAATTGATTATTTAGGATTATTTAGGTATCTACCATGGTGATCAATAAGGGATGGAGTTAAAAAAACCAATAACTCCGTCTTATCCTTTAACTTGGTTTGATGTTGAAAAAACTTTCCAAAATAAGGAATATCTCCCAGTAGCGGAATTTTGACAATGTCTTCGCGTTCTGTCTGTAAATAAATCCCACCAATAACTACCGTACCACCATCTTCAACTAAGATTTGAGATTTTAGATGTTTAGTATTAATTGCAAATCCTTGTTCGGTTTTCATACCAATGGAATCTTTACTGATTTCTACATCAAGAAGAATATGTTGATCTTCAATGGTTGGAAGGACCTCTAACTTTAAATTTGCTTTCCTAAATTGAACCTTAGCACCTTCTTTGCTACTAGATTGATAGGGAAGCTCAGTCCCCTGCTCGATAGTTGCTAAGGTTTTATTGGCTGTAACAATTCTTGGATTAGCAATAATATTGCCTTGACCATCTGATTCAAGTGCAGATAATTCAAAATCTAGAAAAGGTAATACCCCCTTTTTTAACATCGTAATAGCAGCAATAGGTGAATCAAAACCATTTAGACCGTTTGCGGATAAGTCAGATGATAATTTCCCTTGAATTTTGGAGCCTTCTGGATGTTGATACCCCAGCTTTACACCTAAATTTCTAGCGAATCGATAATCCGCTTCCACAATACGTGCTTCAATAAGCACTTGTTGTGATTTTGAAGAGCTTGCTTGAATTAAAGACTTTGGAAAGTAATTTTTAATCTCTTGTAATTCTTTTGGGGTGCCAATAATCACTAAATTTTCATGTTTAAAGGAAGATAAACCATGATTAGCAAGCAAATAAGCAAAGGCAACTTCCCACGGAATGTTATTAAACTGAACAGAGCAACGCCCCTGAATCTTTTCGAGACCAATCATTTCAATATTTCCAAGTTTTGCTAATAGACGGAAAGAATCACTGATTGAAATATCATCAAAATTCATTTGAATAGGATGATTGGGTAATAACTTTTGGCTAGCACTTTGAACGCTATTTTCATTAGCAAGTGTGTTGCTACTCGGTAAAATAACCCACAATAAGATCAAACAAAATATATATTTCAAAATAAAGATTTCTTCCTAGAGATGTTTTGAGTCATTCCACCCGTGTGAGAAACAGTAATATGCGTTGGGTGTATCGCATTTATTTGCCAAGAATCAATAATGACTTGACCAGTTTGCAGTTCTTTTTTTTCGTCCTTAATACTAATGATCGCAACGGGTTGAGCGTAGTTACCATAAAACCCCAAATACGCGACAGTTTTAAGACTATCAAGGGGCGATGATTTTTTGACAACAGGTAATTGGGAGGGATGTTTGGAAGTTTGAAGATGATTTTGTAATGCACCCTCGACATCCTCAAGACCAATTGATAAGCTCTCTAACTGTGCCAAAACCTCATCAGAATCTTCTAAAGTTGCAATGGATGTTTGAAGTTCAATAACCAAATTATTGAGATTAGTTAGCTTTTCTGCAGTCTTCTCAATTTGCAAAGAAAGTGTTGTAACCGTATTGGTATAAAAAAAGTATCCAATCAGGCAGGTAATAACAGTCAAAATTAGACTAGTTCCGATAGGTAATAAAAATAATATTGGGGATTTAAAAATTTCATTCCCTTTAGCTTGGGTTGATGGCGCGATTTTAGGAGGGGGTGCTGTCCGTTTTCTTGCATTCGTAATTGACTCTTGACTCTGGGGGCGAAGTATTTCTCCAGTATCTAAATCAACAGAGCTAGAATCATTAGTAATTGATTTATTTGATAAATCTCTAGTTAAAAGGGGATCATGAAGAAGGTCTTCAAAATCTTCAAGTGAATCATCAAAGGATTCTGAGGTTATTTTTCTATTAAACATAGTTCATTGTGACAACGATATGTCTTACCTCGTGCTGAAAGTAATGTCAGAGAAATCTGACTCAATAGTCGTGACGAGTGAATACAGGATATCTATAATAGGTAAATGAAAAAATTACTTCTTATTTTTGCCGCATTAGGTATTAGCGGATTAGTTGCCGTAGGCTTATTAGGCGCATACGCAGTCATCATCGCCACCCCTCATTTACCATCCCTAGAAGTTGTCAAAGATTACAGACCTAAAGTACCACTTAGAGTTTTCACTAACGAAGGAATTTTGATTGGAGAGTTTGGTGAAGAAAGAAGGAATTTAACCCCTATTAACAATTTTCCTATGGCACTTAAAAATGCTGTCATTGCAACTGAGGATGACCGTTTTTATGATCATAGTGGGGTTGATTTACAGGGCTTCGCCAGAGCGATTGTGGCTAACTTAAGTGGCCGTTTTAACCAGGGTGCATCAACAATTACGATGCAGGTTGCGAGAAATTTTTTCTTGTCAAATGAAAAAAAATTAAGCCGAAAACTGTATGAGGTCTTGTTAGCTTTTAAGATTGAACAAAATCTATCAAAAGATCAGATTCTTGAGTTGTACATGAACCAAATTTACCTAGGTCAACGCTCCTATGGTTTTGCTAGCGCGGCTAGGATTTATTTTGGTAAGAATGTTTCAGAATTAACAATCGCTGAGTCTGCCATGTTAGCTGGTTTGCCCAAAGCACCATCTGCATACAATCCCGTAGTTAATTTTCGACGTGCCAAAATTCGTCAAGAATATATTTTGCAAAGAATGCGAGATCTCAAATATATTACTGCTGAACAGTATGCAACGGCCATGTTAGAAGAGTTAAATGTCAGAGGTTTAGGTCGTGAATTTGAATTACACGCCGAATTTGTCGCTGAAAATGCCCGTCAACTTCTCATTTCAATGTATGGAGAAAACGTTTATCAACAAGGATTAAATGTCTATACAACGGTAAAAAGAATTGATCAAGATGCCTCATATTCAGCCCTGCGTAAAGGTATTATGGATTATGACTTCAAGCATGGATATAGAGGGCCAGAGGGGTTCGTAAAAATCCCTAATGCTTCCATTGATAGCAAGGAAATGAAAAGGGCTTTGGATAATGCCTTAAATGATCATCCAAGTAGTGATGATGTTTTAGCAGGTGTAGTTTTGGCAGCTTCAACTAATGAGTTAAAAGTATTTATCTCTACCGGTGAAGTTGTTGTCATGCAGGGAGAGGCTCTCAAATTTGTTAAAGATGCTTTAAGCCCCACAGCACAACCTAAAATCAAGATTTCAGTAGGCTCAATTATTCGTGTCATGCCTAAAGTGAATGGTGGCTGGCAGATTACGCAACTACCAGAAGTTGAAGGTGCATTAATTTCAGTGGACACGCACTCTGGCGCGATCTTATCGATGACTGGTGGTTTTGATTTTAAGAGAAATCAATTTAATCATGCCATGATGGCAGAGCGTCAGCCAGGATCATCCTTTAAGCCTTTTTTATACGCAGCTGGAATTGAAAAAGGCATTATGCCAAGAACAATTGTGAATGATGGACCATTATCTTTTAGCGGGGTAGAAACTGGTGGTAAGGCTTGGGAGCCAAAGAATTATGATGGAAAAATGGAAGGTTTAATGACTGTCCGAACGGCATTGGCGAAATCTAAAAATTTAGTTTCGGTAAGAATAATGCGATCAATTGGACCACATTACGTTCAAGATTTTATTCAGCGTTTTGGTTTTGAACCAGAAAAAAACCCACCCTATTTAACCCTTGCTCTAGGCGCTGGTTCTGCAACACCTTTGCAAATGTCTTTGGGATATAGTGTTTTTGCTAATGGTGGCTATGAAATTACGCCGTATCTAATTGACAAAATCGTAGATTCTAAAGGTAAGGTTCTTTTTCAAGCATCTCCAAAAACTGTTGAAGATGGTGCAAAAAGAGTTTTAGATGCTAGAACAGCATTTGTGATGGATAGTCTGCTACAAGAAGTAACCAAATCAGGAACTGCAGCGTCTGCTCGTGGACGTTTAAAAAGATCTGACATTGCTGGCAAGACCGGTACCACGAATGATTCTCATGATGCTTGGTTTGCTGGATATCAGCCCAAAGTAGCAGCTGTTGTTTGGATTGGCTTTGATAAGCCAAGGAGCCTTGGTGCAACTGAAACCGGTGGCGGATTAGCTTTACCAATTTGGATTAACTACATGGCGAAGGCATTGCAGGGTTTTCCAGAAAGCTCGCGTGAAATTCCTGAAGGTGTTCAGTCTATAGATGGTGATTGGGTAGTTCCAGAATTTAAGGAAAACGCCCAATATACCAATTTGACGGATTAATGAGTCCGCATGGCAAGAAAAGCGCGAAGTCTTACTCCGGGCACGCCAATGTACGTTCGTGCAAAGGGACTTGATTCTCTGAAGATTTTTGCTAGTGATGAAATGAAATTGAATTTCTTAGCTTGGTTAAGAGATGCCGCTAAAACCTATCAGTTAACCATCCATGCTTACAGCATTTTGCCAAATCAATTAGAAATGTTGGTGACGCCTAAAGATGAGTCAAGTCTTGCCAGAACCATGCAATCTCTTTGTCGAAGATTTACCCAAAAATATAACCAACAGCACCAGAAAATGGGCACAGTTTGGCAGGGACGATTCTATTCGAAGGTGGTTGAAACAGATCAAGCCCTATTATTGTGCCAAGCGATGATTGATCTGAGTAGCGTTAGAGATAAATTAGTGGCACATCCAGAACAGTACATTTGGTCAAGCTACCGAATTCATGCTGGTCAGGAATCTAATTATGGCCTAGTTGACATTCTCCCTTTTTGGCATTTAGGTAATACTCCCTTTGAGCGCCAACAAAAATGGCGCAATTGGTTACAAGAATTAGCCAATTAATTGCAATACATTAACTCTGTCCCCATGATTTTCCTCTCCAAGTTGGTGCAAAACCAAAATGGGGGACAGAGTAAGTGTAATAACATTTGTAGTATTGGGGGTATTCCCCTATAGTTTAATTCTTCAGCTAAATATCGGGTTTTTGACAGTAAAAAAATTGTCAAAAAAGAATGGGAAAAATATGACTCAACAAATGAATTTACGTCCGCAAGCACAAGGCTTGTACGACCCACGCAATGAACATGATGCGTGTGGTGTTGGTTTTGTAGCGCATATCAAAGGACACAGAGCCCACGAGATTGTCAGCCAAGGTTTAAAGATATTAGAAAATTTGGATCATCGGGGCGCAGTGGGTGCAGATGCCTTAATGGGTGATGGCGCTGGCATATTGGTGCAAATTCCCGATCTGCTATTTCGCGAGGAAATGGCTAAGAATGGTGTAGAACTCCCACCCGATGGTGAATATGGCGTAGGTATGGTTTTTTTGCCTAAAGAGCATGCCTCAAGATTAGCTTGTGAACAGGAATTAGAGAGAACAGTCAGAATTGAAGGACAAGAAATATTGGGCTGGAGAGATGTTCCGGTAGATGCTAATATGCCAATGTCACCGAACGTCAGAAAATCAGAGCCAGTGATTCGTCAAATTTTCATTGGTCGTGGTCGAGAAATTATGACTACAGATGCTTTAGAGCGTAAGTTATATATTATTCGCAAGTCTGCAAGCCATGCCATTCAAAATTTAAATTTAAAGCATGGTAAGGAGTATTTTGTAACTTCAATGTCTGCTAGAACGATCGTTTACAAAGGTCTTCTTCTCGCAAATCAAGTTGGAGCTTACTATACAGATTTAACGGATGAAAGATTTGTATCTGCTTTAGCAATGGTCCACCAACGCTTTTCGACAAACACATTCCCAGCTTGGGAGTTAGCACATCCTTACCGATTAATTGCTCACAACGGTGAAATTAATACTGTAAAAGGCAATGTCAACTGGATTAATGCTAGAACAGGAGCGATCAAATCTGTTGTGTTGGGCGATGATTTGAAAAAATTATGGCCTTTAATTTACCCAGGTCAATCTGATACAGCCAGTTTCGATAACTGTTTAGAGTTGCTAGTCATGGCGGGTTACCCTCTTACGCATGCCATGATGATGATGATTCCAGAAGCTTGGGAGCAGCATACTTTGATGGATACAAATCGTAGAGCGTTTTATGAGTATCACGCCGCAATGATGGAACCATGGGATGGTCCAGCCGCAATTGCATTTACTGACGGTAGACAAATTGGAGCAACCTTAGACCGTAACGGACTGCGCCCTGCAAGATACTATGTAACAGATGACGATTTAGTCATCATGGCATCTGAGGCAGGCGTACTTCAATTTCCAGAAGGAAAGATTGTAAAAAAATGGCGCCTGCAGCCAGGCAAGATGTTCCTCATCGATATGGAACAGGGCCGAATCATTGAAGATGAAGAATTAAAAGACTCTTTATCTAAAGCTAAGCCATACAAGAGTTGGATTGAAGCAGTAAGAATTAAATTAGACGAACTGACGGTTAAAAATATTGCCGTAGAATCTTCCACGACAAGCCGTAGTCCAGCTAAGCTATTAGATCGTCAACAAGCATTTGGATACTCTCAAGAAGATTTGAAGTTTTTGATGGCACCAATGGCGCTTTCTGGTGAAGAAGCGATTGGTTCAATGGGTAACGATAGTCCACTTGCTGTTTTATCGAATAAAAATAAGATTCTATATAACTACTTTAAACAGTTGTTTGCTCAAGTTACGAATCCTCCAATTGACTCCATCCGTGAAAACATGGTCATGTCTTTGGTATCTTTCATTGGTCCTAAACCCAATCTTTTAGATACCAACAATATTAACCCTCCGATGCGACTAGAGGTAAGTCAGCCAATTTTAGATTTTGAAGCGATTTCAAAAATTAGAAATATCGAGCAATATACAGGCGGAAAATTTAGAACGCATGAATTAGATATTTGCTATCCGATCGCATGGGGTAAAGATGGTATTGAAGCAAGACTAGCATCTTTATGCGCTGAAGCAGTGGATGCGGTGCATTCTGGCTTTAACATTTTAATTGTGAGTGATCGTCAAGTAGCTCAGGATTTTGTGGCAATTCCGGCACTATTAGCTACGTCTACAATTCACCAGCATCTCGTACAAAAAGGTTTAAGAACGAGTACTGGACTTGTAATAGAAACTGGGTCAGCTAGAGAAACACATCACTTTGCTTTATTGGCAGGTTATGGCGCAGAAGCTATCCACCCTTACCTAGCAATGGAAACATTAGCTGATTTAGCAAAAAATTTACCAAGTGATTTATCAGCAGAAAAAGCCATTAAGAATTACATCAAGGCCGTAGGAAAAGGCTTGCAAAAAGTAATGTCAAAAATGGGTATCTCTACCTATATGTCTTACACAGGTTCGCAAATTTTTGAAGCAATTGGACTGTCAGATGAGTTAGTTGAAAAGTACTTTAGCGGAACAGCATCTAATGTCGGTGGAATCGGAATATTTGAAGTAGCTGAAGAAGCCATATTAATGCATCAAAAAGCATTTAGTGAAGATCCGGTCTTAGCAAATATGTTGGATGCAGGTGGCGAGTATGCCTTCAGAATTCGTGGCGAAGATCATATGTGGACTCCTGATTCCATCGCGAAATTACAACACTCGACGAAGGCTGGGCCTGAAAATGGTGGTTATCAGACTTACAAAGAATATGCGAATTTAATTAACGATCAAAGTAAGCGTCATATGACTTTGAGAGGTTTGTTTGAATTCAAAATCGAACCAAGTAATGCAATTGACGTTTCTGAAGTAGAGTCTGCAAAAGAAATCGTTAAACGTTTTGCAACTGGTGCGATGTCTTTAGGATCTATTTCGACTGAAGCCCATGCAACATTAGCAGTTGCAATGAACCGAATTGGTGGTAAATCGAATACGGGTGAGGGTGGAGAAGATCAGAACCGTTATACCAATGAATTAAAAGGGATTAAGATTGGTACTGGTGAGAGCTTGGCATCGCAGCTCGGCAAAGATGTAATTGAAGCTGATATTCCACTTCAAGCTGGCGATTCATTACGCTCAAAAATTAAGCAGGTTGCGTCTGGTCGTTTTGGTGTAACCGCAGAGTATTTAACTTCGGCCGATCAAATACAAATTAAGATGGCACAAGGTGCAAAACCTGGTGAAGGTGGTCAATTGCCGGGTGGAAAAGTATCTGATTACATTGGAAAATTACGTTACTCTGTGCCAGGAGTGGGATTAATATCACCACCTCCACACCACGATATTTATTCAATTGAAGATTTGGCGCAGTTGATTCACGATTTAAAGAATGTCAATTCGAGCGCAGATATTTCTGTGAAACTAGTTTCTGAAGTTGGCGTTGGAACGGTTGCTGCTGGCGTTGCCAAAGCAAAAGCAGACCACGTTGTGATTGCTGGACATGATGGTGGTACTGGTGCCTCACCATTATCTTCTATCAAACATGCAGGCTCACCTTGGGAATTAGGTTTGGCTGAAACTCAACAAACCTTAGTGTTAAATGGGTTACGCGGACGTATTCGAGTCCAAGCAGATGGCCAAATGAAAACTGGTAGAGATGTTGTGATTGGAGCACTGTTAGGTGCTGAAGAATTTGGTTTTGCAACCGCACCATTAGTGGTAGAAGGTTGCATCATGATGAGAAAGTGTCATCTCAATACCTGTCCAGTAGGGGTTGCGACGCAGGATCCAGTTCTTAGAAAAAAATTCTCCGGCAAGCCAGAATACGTTGTGAATTTCTTCTTCTATGTAGCTGAGGAAGTTAGAGAAATTATGGCTCAATTAGGAATTAGAACTTTTGATGAACTAGTAGGTCGAGTAGATTTACTGGACACAAAGAAGGGAATCGAGCATTGGAAAGCAAAAGGCTTAGATTTCAGAAAGATCTTTGCACAGCCAGATCAACAAATTAACTCTGACTTACGTCAAGTTCAAATCCAAGACCATGGCTTAGAAAAAGCGCTTGATCATGAGTTAGTTGCAAAAGCTCAAGAGGCAATTAATCAGGGCACAAGAGTTTCGTTCATTACTCAAGTAAATAATGTAAACCGTACAGTTGGAGCAATGTTGTCTGGTGAAGTGGCAAAAAGGTACGGCCATGCTGGTCTTCCTGATGACACGATCCACGTTCAATTAAATGGTACAGCTGGTCAAAGTTTTGCGGCATTTTTAGCACATGGAATTACATTTGACCTAGTTGGTGACGGAAACGATTACGTTGGTAAAGGTTTATCAGGCGGACGCGTGATTGTCAGAGTACCAAACGAGTTCAAAGGACATCCAAGCGAAAATATCATCGTTGGTAATACTGTTTTATATGGAGCGATTGCAGGTGAAGCCTACTTCAATGGTGTAGCTGGCGAGCGTTTTGCGGTGCGTAACTCTGGTGCGATTGCAGTTGTTGAAGGAACAGGCGACCACGGTGCAGAGTATATGACTGGCGGCACGATTGTTGTTTTAGGAAATACTGGACGTAATTTTGCAGCGGGTATGAGTGGCGGAATTGCTTATGTTTATGATGAAGATGGTTTATTTGCTAAACGTTGTAATACAACGATGGCAACTTTAGAGCCAGTACTCTCTAAACAAGAACAAGAAAAGCAAATTCCCGTATCTCAGTGGCACGCTCCTGAAAATGTAAAAGAAGGTGGCAAACGTATTTGTGATGAGGAAATCCTAAAGGATTTAGTAGAAAAACATTTCCGTTACACCGGCTCAGAACAGGCTAAAAAAATACTAGGTAATTGGGAAACTGAAAGGGCACGCTTTATCAAAGTATTCCCAACAGAGTACAAGAGAGCACTAGGTGAGTTGTGGGAAAAAGCTCAGGGTTTAGCAGAACAGAAAACTGAAAAAGTTTAACGAAAGAATAAGAGAGATTGCCATGGGAAAAATGACAGGATTTATGGACTTTGAACGTCAGTCCGAGCATTATGAAGCACCTTTAACACGCGTCAAACACTATAAAGAATTTGTAGCACCACTTACAAATGAAGAGGCAAAAACGCAAGGTGCGCGTTGTATGGATTGTGGTATTCCATTTTGTAATAATGGCTGCCCTGTAAACAATATTATTCCTGATTTCAATGAATTAGTATTTCAGCAAGATTGGGAAGCCGCGATTGCAGTTTTACATTCGACAAATAATTTTCCGGAGTTTACTGGCAGAATTTGTCCGGCACCATGTGAATCAGCTTGTACTTTAGGAATCAATAGTGATCCAGTAGGTATTAAGTCAATTGAACATGCAATTATTGATAAAGCATGGGAAAACGGCTGGGTTAAACCACAATTACCAACCCATAAGACAGGCAAAAAGATTGCTATCGTTGGTTCAGGTCCTGCAGGACTAGCGGCTGCTCAACAGTTGGCAAGAGTTGGACATGATGTAAGTGTTTATGAAAAAAATGATCGTGTGGGCGGATTACTGCGTTACGGTATCCCTGACTTCAAAATGGAGAAATGGTTAATCGATAGACGTGTTGAGCAAATGGAAGCAGAAGGTGTGACGTTTGTAACCGGTGTGTTTGTTGGTAAAGAGCAGTTAGATCCTGCCATTAAAGATTACTCACAAAAAAGAGTAGACCCCGATGAGTTGCTAGCAAAATATGATGCAGTCATTATTAGTGGTGGTGCAGAGCAACCAAGAGACTTACCAATACCTGGACGTGACCTAAAAGGGGTGCACTACGCGTTAGAGTTTTTAATTCCGCAAAATAAAGAAGTTGCTGGCGATATAAAAAACACGATTGATGCTAAAGGTAAGCATGTGATTGTGATTGGTGGGGGTGACACGGGTTCAGATTGTGTGGGAACGTCGAATCGTCATGGTGCCAAATCTGTCAGCCAATTTGAGTTATTACCACAGCCTCCACAAGAGGAAAATAAACCATTGGTATGGCCATATTGGCCAACTAAATTGCGTACTTCATCTTCCCATGAAGAAGGTTGCGCAAGAGATTGGTCAGTTGCTACAAAACGTTTTGAAGGTAAAGATGGCAAACTTGAGAAACTGATTGGTGTACGTCTCGAATGGCGTGATGGCAAAATGGCTGAAATTCCGGATTCAGAGTTTGAAATGCAAGCTGAATTAGTTTTCTTAGCCATGGGCTTTGTTTCTCCAGCTCAGCAGATTCTTGCTGGTTTTGGTGTCGAAAAAGATAATCGTGGAAATGCCAAAGCAACTGTAGATGGTATGAAAGCTTATCAAACCAATCAACCAAAGGTCTTTGCAGCAGGCGATATGAGACGTGGTCAATCTTTAGTTGTATGGGCTATCCGTGAGGGTCGCCAATGTGCTAGAGCAGTTGATGAGTTTTTAATGGGTTCAAGTGAACTGCCAAACTAAGTCCTTCAAACTATAAAAGCGATCTCCCAAAAGTTAGAGTTTGCACCTAACTTTTGGGTAGCTTGATTAATCGGTAAGAAAAGTTTTTCTCAAAACTGATAGTGTGCCTCATCGCGTATTGATATTTACCCAAATAATGTCAATAAAAGTAGCTTCATTCCTTATTAAAAATAGAAATACGTAAGAAAAGAAGTAAAAAATCCCTTATAAATGATAATGATTCTCATTTGCGATAGAATGAAATTTAGTCAAATTAAATAAAGGATTCGCGGATGAGAAATCGTACTTTTCAAAAGAACATCAGTATTTTGATGGTTGTAGTAGGTTGCAGTTATGGAACGATCACGAATAGTCAAACTAATGTTGAAGCCTTAAAACAAAAGGAAATCAATCTTTATGCGACCAGACATTTTCCAACAGATGAGACGCTTTATAGCGAATTTACAAAGAAAACAGGTATCAAAATAAATCGTATCGAAGCGACTGAAAGCGAACTTAGTGAAAGATTAAAAGGCAATGATCTAAGAAGCCCTGCCGATGTCATTATGTTGGTGGACGCATCAAGACTTTGGAAGATTGAACATGAGGGGTTCTTCAAACGAATCCATTCACAATATCTTGAGGAACGCATACCTGAAAATTTAAGATCCAAAAAGGATACTTACGGATCAACTTGGTTTGGAGTGACAACTAGAGCTAGGATGATTGTCTATAACAAATCAAAAGTAAAACCAACGGATGTCGATACCTACGAAAAACTAGCAGATCCAATCAATAAAGGGATGGTATGTACTCGGTCGGGAACTCACCCTTATATGCTTTCGTTAATGGGATCAAGAATAGAGTTACAAGGTGAAAGGGCAACTGAAGATTGGGCAAAAGGCATAGTTCGAAATATGGCTAGATCTCCCAGCGGAGGAGATACGGACCAAATCAAAGCTGTAGCTAATGGAGAGTGTGGGGTGACCTTAACAAATTCATATTACTTAGCGCGCTTAATGAAATCAAGTAAACCAGAAGATCAAAAAGTTATCAGTAACATTGGATATATTTGGCCGAATCAAACAACTACAGGAACACATATAAATATAATTGGTGCAGGTGTAGCAAAGAATGCACCTCACCTTAAAGAGTCAATAGAATTTATGGAATATTTGGCGAGTGATGAAGCACAAAAATACTTTGCAAATAGAAATCATGAGTGGGCAGTTGTAAAAACAGTTGAAGTAGAAAATGATGTTTTAAAAAAATTAGGAAATTTCATTGTGGAAAACATTCCAATGGACGCTTTTGCGAAGCATCAAAAAACTTCCCAAGAGATATTAGAAAAAGTTGGATATCATTAAGAAAATTAGAATTAAATAAAGTCCCCAAAAAATGAGTTGTGGTAAATTAAATAAACAACAAAAGTAGGGGACAAAATGACAAGAAAATTAATAGATATTTCGATCTATTTAGACAATGAAACGATTAGTGATCCACCCTCGTTTAAACCTAAAATAGAGTACTTTACTCATGCAGATACGGTAGAGCGCATTGCGGAATTTTTTCCAGGCTTACAAAAAAATGAATTGCCGGATGGCCAGGGATGGGCAGTAGAGGTTGCAACCATCTCGACACATAATGGGACGCACTTAGATGCGCCTTATCATTTTCACAATACGATGGACGATGCTTTAGGTGAAAAAAAACCATCTATTACGATTGATCAAGTACCGCTGGAGTGGTGTTTTGCTCCCGGAGTAAAACTAGACTTTAGACATTTTGCGGACGGTTATGTTGTAACTGCAAAAGATGTAGAAGAGGAGTTAAAACGAATCAACTACACACTTCAACCTTTAGATATTGTGGTTGTAAATACGCGAGCTGGTTCCCGCTTTGGACACGATGATTATGTGTCGTCGGGATGTGGCATGGGATACGAAGCAACCATGTATTTATTAGAGCGTGGAGTGCGCTTAACTGGAATTGATGGTTGGAGTTGGGATGCACCCTTTGTTCATACGCAAAAGAAATATGAAGAAACGAAAGATTCGAGTCTAATCTGGGAAGGTCATAAAGCAGGACGAGATATTGGCTATTGTCATTTAGAAAAATTACACAACTTAGAGGCTTTACCACCGTTCGGATTTTATATTAGTTGTTTTCCTCACAAAATAAGAGGTGCCTCTGCGGGATGGACTAGAGCAGTAGCAATTTTTGATGATAAATTATTTGCTTAAGAGTTGAAACAGAAGTCTATATCCGTTTTTTTTATGAAAGTTTGATCAAAATAACGGATCTTTGTAGCAAAAAGACCGTAGAAAGTGAAAAAACATCAGAATTTTAAGGAATTAGTAAGAAAACTTTTTGTAATACAAATTTGAATGATAATAATGGGATGGAATCCATACCTAACAATATTATCGCCTCTTTAAGCAAAGTGGAATTTTCTTACGCCCCTGGCGAAAGAAAGATTCTAAGCGGTTTGGATATGGAGTTTCAAAGAGGAAAAGTGACCGCCGTCATGGGAGGATCAGGTTGTGGTAAAACCACAATTCTTCGTCTGCTAGGTGGTCAAGTCCTTGCAAGCTCCGGACAAGTTAAATTTGATGATCAGGATATTAGTAAATTGGATCATCAAGGTTTAATCAGCGCACGCCGCAAAATGGGAATGTTGTTTCAATTTGGAGCACTTTTTACAGATATCAGCGTATTTGAAAATGTAGCCTTCCCATTACGTGAGCACACAGATTTAGATGAAGAAATGATTCGTGACTTAGTCATGATGAAACTCAATGCAGTCGGTCTCAGAAATGCTAGAGATTTAATGCCCTCACAAATTTCTGGGGGAATGGCTAGACGTGTTGCATTTGCAAGAGCTGTGGCCTTAGATCCACCGCTAATCATGTATGATGAGCCGTTCGCAGGCCTAGACCCAATTGCCTTGGGTGTTACAGCCCATTTAATCAAAGATATGAACAGTGCACTAGGGGCTACGAGTATTATGGTAACCCACGATGTACCTGAAACTTTTGGCATCGCTGATTATGTTTATTTTATTGCTGATGGAAAAATTGCTGCAAAGGGTACTCCAGAAGCATTAAAGGAATCGAAAGACCCGTTTGTGCAACAGTTTATTCATGCTCAACCGGACGGCCCAGTTCCGTTTCACTATCCTGGAGCTGATATTGGTCGAGACTTTGGTATAGAACAAAAACAAGATTCAGCAAATAAAGCAAAATTAGTATGATTTCAGAACAAATTACCCGACTCGGAGCAATGATTCGAACGAATGTGCTTAGTCTTGGATATGCGACTAGGATGTTTTTTGCGATTCTTGCACGATCAGGAAGTATCTTTAAACGCTTTCATTTAGTAAGAGATCAAGTGTTTTTCTTGGGCAATTACTCCTTTGTCATTATTGCTGTATCAGGATTATTCGTGGGCTTTGTACTGGGTTTGCAAGGTTATTACACCTTGAATCGCTATGGATCAGAACAGGCGCTAGGGCTTTTAGTTGCATTATCACTCACGCGTGAATTAGGCCCAGTTGTGACAGCCCTTTTATTTGCAGGGCGTGCCGGAACCTCTTTAACTGCTGAAATTGGTTTGATGAAAGCAGGCGAGCAACTGAGCGCAATGGAAATGATGGCTGTTGACCCTCTTTCTCGGGTCTTAGCTCCAAGATTATGGGGCGGAATTATTGCCATGCCAATCCTAGCCGCAATCTTCAGTGCTGTCGGCATTTTAGGCGGTTACTTAGTAGGCGTGCAGTTAATTGGTGTCGATTCTGGTGCATTTTGGTCTCAAATGCAAGGCGGGGTTGATGTAATCAAAGATATTGGTAACGGGGTAATTAAGAGTGTAGTCTTCGGTATAGCTGTCACATTTATAGCCTTGTACCAAGGTTTTGAAAGTAAAGCGACTCCAGAGGGAGTCTCATTAGCGACAACAAGAACAGTGGTGATATCGTCATTAACGGTTTTAGCACTCGACTTTTTATTAACAGCGGTGATGTTTTCGACTTAACTGTCATAGAAAACTGATATAAATCCAATGGTGAGGATGCAATGAAGAAAAATATCTTAGATTTTTGGGTTGGACTATTTGTCCTAATAGGTTTTGCAGCCTTGTTATTTTTAGCTTTAAAAGCTGGAAATATGAGTACTTTTAGTTTTTCAAAAACCTATAGTGTCTCTGCAGTCTTTGATAATATCGGCGGTTTAAAACCCAGAGCACCTGTAAAAAGTGCTGGGGTAGTGGTGGGGCGGGTGGCTTCGATCGATTTTGATGATAAAAATTATCAAGCAAGAGTGACCTTAAATATTGATGAAAAATTCCATTTTCCGAAAGATTCCTCTGCTAGAATTCTCACCTCTGGCTTGCTGGGTGAACAATATATTGGTTTAGAAGCAGGTGGAGATGAGAAAGTTTTGAGTGAAAACAGTAAAATAACGCAAACTCAGTCCGCAATCGTTTTAGAAAGTCTTATTAGTCAGTTCTTATATAGCAAAGCTGCTGATTCTGGGAAAGATTCAGATAAAAAATAAATTAATGAAAACACCTCACAATTCTTTTATCGTAACAATTCAAAGATTGAGTCTAGCCATTTTGGCCCTCGCTTTGGTATCTTGTGCCTCAATCCCAGAGGGGCAAGTGCGGATTAAAAAAGATCCTTGGGAAGAAACCAATAGAGCAGTTCTTTCCTTTAATGATGGCTTAGATGACTATTTAATTCGGCCTGTTACAAAGGCGTATGAATATGTGTTACCAAATATTGTTCGGACAGGAATTAGGAACGTTTTTTCAAACGTTGGGGATGTATATAACTCTGTAAATAGCCTTTTGCAAGGTAAACCAAAGGACGCATTTGATGGCGTAGTGCGTGTGATGGTCAACACCACCATCGGGCTTGGCGGTATTTGGGATGCAGCGTCAGCTGCTGGAGTTGAAAGACATAATGAAGATTTTGGTCAAACATTCGGCGTTTGGGGATTCCCAGATGGGCCCTACATGGTATTGCCACTGCTTGGCCCGAGTACCGTACGGGATACTTTCGGTTGGTTTTTTGATATTCAAACGGATGTCCTAATTAAAAAAATCGATGATATTCCATTAAGAAACTCCATAACAGGGGTGAGGATTATTGATCAAAGGGCAAAATATTTGGGCTCAAGTGACATATTAGAAAGTGCTGCGTTTGATAAATATAGCTTTATTAGGGATGCTTATCTGCAGAGAAGACGAAGCAATCTTTATGATGGAAATCCGCCGATGATGGAAGAGGAAGATGAGGAAAATACCCCTGACTACTCTTCCGAGAACAAAAGAATACGTTAATCACAAAAACCTTACAAAGTTGATAGTGAAATAGAGTTAGTTATAAATAATTTGAAATATGAAAGCAACGCAAATGAATGCCGTAAATTACATCCCTTCGTCCTCTTTTTTTAAGAAATTAAGCCAATATTTTTTGGCAGTATCTTTACTATGCATTAGCGTGACATCACTCACAACGCATGCACAGACGGTAGACTCTACGCCAGATGGGTTGGTTCAAGCGATTGTGAATGATGTATTAAACACAGCGAAAACAGATAAAGATATTCAATCCGGCAATATCAATAAAATAATTGCACTCGTTGATCAAAAAATTGTGCCCTACTCAGATTTGGCAAGAACAACTCAGTTAGCAATGGGTCGACATTGGTCAAAGGCAACTCCTGAACAACAAAAATTAATCATTGGTGAATTTAAGCTCTTGTTAATCAGAACTTATGCTGGTGCTTTAACCCAAGTAAAAGATCAAACAGTTCAGTTACGTCCGTTTAGGATGAGTCCAGAAGATACCGAAGTGGTAGTTCGTACTCAAGTAATTGGTAAAGGTGACCCGATTCAATTAGATTATCGATTAGAAAAAACAGCTAATAATGTTTGGCGAGTTTACGATTTAAATGTACTCGGTGCCTGGTTGGTAGAAGCTTATAGAGGCCAATTTAATAATCAAATTAGTCAAAGTGGTATTGATGGCTTAATTACCTTTTTGCAAGAGCGTAATAAAACCTTATCAAAGGCCAAATAATTTTATGTTTGTTTTACCTGCCACCATCAATCATCAGAATGCATTAAAAATCCGTCAAGACGGTTTAAGCGCATTAGCAAAAAATACCGATGAACAAGTGGTGAGTGGTAGCGAGCTAACGCAATTTGATTCAACGGCATTATCTGTTTTGATGGCATTCGTTAGGACATATCCAGATTTAAAAATTATTGAGGCTCCAAAAAAATTAGTCTCATTATCAAAAGTGTACGGTCTCGAAACGCTCCTTCCGATTAGCTCTAGTAACGAGTAGTCAATGTCTGCGATATCCATTCAAAATGTCAAAAAGACCTATGGCAGCTTACAAGCTTTAGCTGGAGTCAGTTTAGAGATCCAGCAGGGAGAGTTCTTTGGTTTATTAGGACCTAATGGTGCCGGTAAAACGACCTTAATCACTTCAATGGCAGGACTCTGTAAGCCGGACTCTGGGTCGATTTCAGTAATGGGTTTTGATGTTCAAAAAGACTTTAGAATGTCTAGACGTCAATTAGGTGTTGTGCCACAAGAGCTCGTATTTGATCCATTTTTTACCGTGCGTGAAACTTTACAGTTTCAGTCTGGATATTTTGGACTGCGAAAAAACGATGATTGGATAGATGAAATTCTGGCTAATCTGGGTTTAACGAGTAAAGCCGATTCGAATATGCGAGCTCTATCTGGCGGGATGAAACGTCGGGTCTTAGTGGCACAAGCACTAGTTCATCGTCCACCTGTAATCGTGTTAGATGAGCCAACTGCGGGAGTAGATGTTGAGCTCCGGCAATCCTTGTGGCAGTTTGTAAGTCGCCTCAATCAAGCTGGGCATACGATTGTTCTGACAACCCATTATTTGGAAGAGGCCGAGTCATTATGCGGCCGGATTGCCATGTTAAAACAAGGGCGATTAGTTGCCCTAGATACCACCGCAAATTTATTGGCTAAGCATCGTCCTCCAGGGGCGCCTGTGCGGATCTTGGGCGATGATGGTGCGGCTGACTTAGAGGCCGTGTTTGTAAAAATTATGGCTGAGGCAAATCATGAATGATTTCTCAACGAAGGCTCTGACACCTTTAGGTGACTTACCTCCTGCACTAATCCAAAGTGGATTTGTCACACTCTTACATAAAGAGGTGAAACGGTTTTATAAGGTAGCTTTTCAGACAGTGGGCGCGCCCGTACTAACGGCGGTTCTTTACCTACTCATTTTTGGGCATATTTTAGAAAACAGTCCAAAAATTTATGGCTATGGTTATTCAGCTTTTTTGATTCCTGGACTCATCATGATGAGTGTTTTGCAAAACTCCTTCGCAAATACCTCCTCGTCGATTATTCAGTCAAAAATTACGGGGAATTTAGTCTTTGTTCTGTTAGCCCCACTGTCCCATGTCGAGATGTTTTGCGCATATATTTGTGCTGCAATGATCCGTGGCTTAGTCGTTGGGATGGGCGTTTTTTTAGTCACGATAGGCTTTGCTAGCGTGCCATTTGAAGCCTTTATTTGGATTATTATTTTTGCCACACTAGCTTCAGCCTTGTTAAGTGCCATGGGTTTAGTTGCAGGTATTTGGGCAGATAAATTTGACCAATTAGCAGCTGCCCAAAATTTTGTAGTGACCCCACTCACGATGCTCTCTGGAGTTTTTTATTCGATTCATTCGTTGCCACCATTTTGGCAAAAAGTTTCACACTTTAATCCCTTCTTTTACATGATTGACGGATTTAGGTATGGTTTTTTTGGTCAATCCGATGTGTCACCCTGGCAAAGTTTCTTTGTCTTACTATTTGCATTTATTGTTGTCACCTTCATCTGCTTAAAGTTACTTAAAAGCGGATATAAATTAAGACACTAATGCTAAGAAGCTAAAATAGTGTTCAATCTTTTTATTTAAAGTAAAACCAATGAATCCAACCCCAGAGCAAATCAAAGAATATATCGAGTTAGGCTTGGAGTGCACTCACGTATCATTAGATGGTGATGGTCAGCATTTTTATGCAACGATTGTGAGCCCTAAGTTTGAGGGTTTACGACGTATTCAGCGTCATCAATTAGTATATGCTGCCCTCGGGGATAGAATGAAAGCAGAAATTCATGCCTTGTCCTTTAAAACACTAACTCCTGAAGAGTATGGGCAATAACAAATAACCTTAGTTGTTTAACTAATGTTTTGAATCAATAATTCAGTAAAGAATAAATATGGATAAATTATTCATCCGAGGTGGTAAGCCTTTACATGGTCAAGTCAGAATAGCCGGTGCAAAAAATGCAGCTTTGCCGATTTTATGCGCCGCCTTGTTAACCAAGGACAAGTTAACGCTTCGTAACTTACCGGATTTACAAGATGTAAGAACTATGTTGAAATTGCTTGCGCAAATGGGCGTGAGTATTCACTTTCCAAATGAGTCGGATAGGACTGTGGTAGAAATTCAGGCGCAGACTATTGCAAAAGCTGAAGCAACCTATGACATGGTAAAAACCATGCGTGCATCAATTTTGGTTTTGGGACCGCTGTTAGCCCGCTTTGGTAATGCTAGAGTGTCTTTGCCGGGTGGTTGTGCAATTGGCGCAAGACCCGTTGATCAGCATATCAAGGGCATGCAAGCGATGGGGGCGAAGATGCATATTGAGCAAGGGTACATCCAAGCTTATGCGCCAGAAGCGTCAGGTCGTTTGCACGGGGCAAGAATTCTTACCGATATGATCACGGTGACGGGTACCGAGAATTTAATGATGGCCGCCGTCTTGGCCGAAGGAAGAACGGTTCTAGAAAACGCCGCAAGAGAACCTGAAGTGACGGATCTAGCCAACTTATTAATTGCCATGGGCGCCAAAATTACTGGTTTAGGCACAGATCATCTCATCATTGAGGGTGTCGAAGCGTTACATGGTGCAGAATACGAAATTATTGCGGACCGAATCGAAACTGGCACTTTTTTATGCGCTGTGGCCGCAACGACCGGTGAAATCAAACTAACCCATTGTCGTCCAGACACGCTTGAGGCCGTCATCACCAAATTAAAAGAAGCTGGCTTAGAAATGCAGATTGGGCAAGATTGGATTGTGGCGAAGATGAGTAAAAGACCACAACCGATCAGCTTTAGAACTTCCGAGTACCCTTCTTTTCCAACGGATATGCAAGCGCAGTTTATGGCGCTCAATACGATTGCCAATGGCAGTGCTCGAGTTACAGAAACTATTTTTGAGAATCGCTTCATGCACGTTCAGGAGATGAACCGATTAGGCGCGAAAATTTCGATTGATGGCAATATTGCGATGGTTGAAGGAGTTGATCATTTGTCGGGTGCGACAGTCATGGCAACCGACTTAAGAGCCTCAGCAAGTTTAGTGATTGCTGGACTGGTGGCGACAGGAGAGACCTTGATTGAGCGTATATATCATCTTGACCGTGGCTATGATCGCATGGAAGTAAAGTTGAGTGCCCTAGGTGCTCAAATTGAAAGGGTGAATTAAATTTCTTCATTTGATACAAATTCATATCAGTTTGAAATCAAAACAAGAGAAAGATTTACAATAGTTATATGTTGACACTAGCACTATCTAAGGGAAGAATTTTTGAAGAAACGATGCCAATGCTCGAAAGAGCAGGAATTCGTGTCAAAGAAAATCCTGAAACGTCCAGAAAACTGATTATTGAAACATCTCATCCTAATTTAAGAATCATTATTGTGCGTGCTTCCGATGTACCAACTTATGTTCAGTTTGGTGGTGCAGACCTTGGTGTTGCAGGCCAAGATGTATTGATTGAGAATGGTTATGAGGGCTTATACGTTCCCATTGATTTGGGCATCGCTAAATGTCGGATGTCTGTTGCTGTTAAACAAGGTTTTGATTACGCCAGTGCAGTAAAAAAAGGCGCTAGATTAAAAGTGGCTTCAAAATACGTACAAATTGCTAGAGATCACTTTGCAACTAAAGGCGTGCATGTTGACCTAATCAAATTGTATGGCTCGATGGAGTTAGCCCCGTTGGTTGGACTTGCTGATGCCATCGTTGATTTGGTTTCGACAGGCAGTACGCTGAAAGCCAATTTCCTAGAAGAAGTTGAACAAATTCAAGATATCAGTGCGCACTTAATCGTCAATCAAGCAGCTCATAAACGTCAAAGAGCTGCCATGCAAGAGTTTTTAGACGCTTTTGCAGCAGCTGCTGCACCAAACTAATTTGTACATTTCAGTTTTACTACCTAAATACCATACAGATGATGCGTCGATTAAATACCCAAGATACTAATTTTTCTGAGGAATTAGCCCAGCTACTGAGCCTATCTGAAGAAGATTTATCCAGTATCGAAAGCATTGTGACCGGTATTTTGCAAAAAGTAAAAACAAGCGGGGACGCGGCAGTTTTAGAACTAACGAACCAGTTTGATCGCTTAAATGCCACTGACGTAAAAGAACTAGAATTAAGTAAAGCAGAATTACAAGAAGCCTTAAGATCGTTACCGACAGAACAAAAATTAGCGCTAGAGTCAGCCGCAAGTCGTGTTCGCGCCTATCATGAGCGTCAAAAAATCGAATCTGGTTGTACCTCTTGGGAATATGAAGACGAACACGGTACTAAACTCGGCCAAAAAGTAACACCCTTAGATCGGGTTGGCATTTATGTACCAGGTGGTAAGGCGGCTTACCCGTCTTCAGTACTCATGAATGCTATTCCTGCCAAAGTAGCTGGTGTCAAAGAAGTCATCATGGTGGTACCCACCCCGGACGGTACACACAATCCATTGGTTCTTGCCGCCGCTGCGGTTGCGGGAGTTGACCGAATTTTTACGATTGGCGGTGCCCAAGCTGTGGGTGCGCTGGCTTATGGTACACAAACCATTCCGGCTGTGGATAAGATTGTAGGTCCTGGTAATGCTTATGTAGCCAGTGCAAAAAGACGTGTATTTGGTATTGTTGGCATCGATATGATTGCGGGTCCTTCAGAAATATTGGTAATTTGTGACGGCACTACCGATCCAGATTGGGTTGCAATGGATCTCTTTTCGCAAGCAGAGCATGATGAATTAGCCCAGTCGATCTTGCTTTGTCCAGATCAAGCCTATTTAGATGCCGTTGAAAAAAGCATCCAAAAACTATTGCCAGAGATGCCTCGTAAAGCGGTCATCGAAAAATCTCTCAGAGATCGCGGGGCCATGATTTTGGTAAAGGATATGGCGCAGGCTTGTGAAATTTCGAATCAAATTGCCCCTGAACATATGGAAATTTCAGCTCAAAATCCGAGACAGTGGCTAGAGTTAATCCGCCATGCTGGTGCAATTTTTTTAGGAAAATTCACGAGTGAATCTTTAGGAGACTACTGTGCTGGACCAAACCACGTATTACCAACTTCAAGGACAGCAAGGTTTTCTTCTCCACTCGGTGTTTATGACTTTATAAAGCGCTCCAGTTTGATTGAAGTCAGTCAAGCCGGTGCGGATCAACTCGGCAAAATCGCCAGTGTACTTGCACATGGTGAAGGTCTTCAGGCGCACGCTAGGGCAGCTGAGATGCGCTTGAAAAAAGATTAATCTAATACAACGAATTGTTTTTATAACAGTTCAATCTCAAATTGCTTAGGCCAGAATTTCTTTTAAGGCTGCAATCAGTTTTGCACACTCTGCATCGGTGCCAACAGTAATACGTAGATAGTTATTAATTCTGGGTAAATTAAAGTAACGAATCAAAATATTACGCTTGCGAAGTTCGGTGTAAATATCTTCAGCATTCTTCGAGACATGGGTTGTAAAAACAAAATTTGCTTCAGAAGTAAGGGTATTAAATCCTAGCTGAGATAAATCGAGGATGAGTTGCTCACGAGTATTTTGAATTTTCTTGACCGTATTAGCTAAATGTTCCGTATCTAAAACTGCCGCAGTTGCACCTACTTGGGCTAAGCGACCAAGTGGATAAGAGTTAAAACTATTTTTAACACGCTCAAGACCCTCAACTAATTCAGCGCTGGCAATCGCATAACCAACGCGCAGACCAGCAAGTGCTCTAGATTTTGAAAAACTATGAGTCACGATTAAATTGGGATACTGATTAACCAATTGCACACTCGACTCACAACCAAAATCGACATAGGCTTCATCAATTACGACTACGCTCTGGGTATTGGTATCAAGTAAACGTTTGATTTCCGATAAAGGGGTAGCAAGTCCAGTTGGTGCGTTAGGATTCGGGAAGATGATGCCCCCATTATTCGGGTGGGCTAAATAATCATCTATTTGAATTTGAAAAGATGCGTTGAGCGGAATTTTTTGATAAGCAATCTCATATAAGCTGCAATAGACTGGATAAAAGGTATAAGTAATATCCGGAAAGAGAATCGGGTGGGACTGTTTAAAGAGACCTAAAAAAATGTGAGCTAAAACTTCGTCTGAGCCATTACCAACAAAAATTTGATTTGGCTCAACGGCGTAGGTTTTCGCAAGACTGGCTTTTAACTGATCTGAATTTGGTGGAGGATACAAGCGCAGTGCGTCATCGTTGGCATTTTGAATTGCTTCGAGAGCCTTCGGAGAGGGGCCGTACGGGCTTTCATTTGTATTCAATTTAATCAAATTTTCAGCCTGAATTTGTTCTCCTGGCTTGTAGGGAGTCAGTTCTTTGACTGTTTTGCTCCAAAATTTAGACATAAAAAAGGTTCCTTAATTAAAAAATCAACTCCAACGAATGATATTATGATGGAATGAGAGAAATTGCTGTTAAACGAGATACTTCTGAAACCAAAATTTTCATTGAGTTGAATTTGGATGGGACGGGTCGTGCCGACTTAAAAACGGGCGTACCTTTTCTGGATCATATGTTAGATCAAATCGCACGACATGGCATGGTGGACTTAACTGTTCATGCCGATGGCGATACGCAAATCGATGATCACCATACGGTTGAAGATGTTGGTATTACGCTAGGTCAGGCTGTAGCAAAGGCTTTAGGTGACAAAAAAGGGATCACCAGATACGGTCACGCCTATGTGCCACTCGATGAAACTTTATCAAGAGTCGTGATTGACTTTTCTGGCCGTCCAGAACTTGAGTTTCATGTACCCTTTACTAGAGCTCGGGTTGGTACCTTTGATGTTGACCTTAGCATCGAATTCTTTCGCGGATTTGTAAATCATGCGGGAGCTACGCTACATATCGATAATTTACGGGGAGTAAATGCTCACCATCAAATTGAATCGGTTTTTAAAGCGTTTGGGCGTGCTCTGCGAATGGCCGTTGAAATCGATCCGAGAGCGGTTGGTCAAATTCCTTCTACCAAGGGTAGTTTATAAACCAATAGCGCTGATGGAATATTGCTTTGACTAAGATCGCAATCGTAGACTATGGAATGGGTAATATTCGTTCCGTAGCTCAAGCCGTGATGAAGGTAGCACCTGAATGCACGGTAGTGATAGCTCACACTCCAGAAATGATTGCTAGCGCAGACAAGGTTATTTTGCCAGGACAAGGTGCAATGCCCGACTGCATGACCAATTTAAAAGAGTCTGGCCTATTTGATGCCTTGTTAGTCGCCATCAAAACCAAGCCATTATTAGGGGTTTGTGTCGGTGAGCAAATGCTGTTTACATCGAGTGCTGAAGCACACCCTCCGCAAAAAAATACAGATTGTTTGAACATTTTCCCTGGCAAGGTTATAAAATTTGCACTAGAAGATCAAGTACAAGCAGATGGTAGCCACTTTAAGGTGCCGCATATGGGTTGGAACGAGGTAAAACAACAGCGTTCTCACCCGATGTGGGAGGGCATACCAGATGCATCAAGATTTTATTTTGTGCATAGTTATTATGTTGTACCCGATCATCAAGAGTATGTTTTTGGCACTACGCATTATGGCAATGAGTTTACTAGTGCGGTGGCGAAGGATAATATCTTTGCTACCCAGTTTCACCCTGAAAAAAGTGCACAACTTGGTTTGTGCTTGTATAAAAACTTTACACGTTGGAATCCTTAAATGTTATTAATACCTGCTATTGATCTCAAGGACGGTCATTGTGTTCGCTTAGAACAAGGTGACATGGACAAAGCTACTATTTTTTCTGAAGACCCCGCCGCTATGGCGCGTCATTGGGTAAATCTGGGGGCTAGAAGATTACATCTCGTTGACTTAAATGGTGCCTTTGCTGGCAAACCAAAAAATGAATCTGCCATTAAAAAGATTCTCAAAGAGGTGGGTAACGAAATACCAGTGCAATTAGGCGGCGGTATTCGGGATTTAGAAACCATTGAAAGACTCCTCGATGACGGATTAGAAACCATCATTATTGGCACTGCTGCAGTGAAGAATCCAGGGTTTTTACAAGAAGCTTGCATCGCCTTTGGTGGTCATATTATGGTTGGTCTTGATGCTAAAGATGGGAAAGTTGCCACAGACGGTTGGAGTAAGTTAACGGGCCATGAAGTGATTGATTTAGCCAAAAAATACGAAGATTACGGCGTTGAAGCCATTATTTATACAGATATTGGTCGTGATGGTATGTTGCAAGGGATTAATATCGAAGCCACCCTTAAATTAGCGCAAGCTGTTTCCATACCAATTATTGCCAGTGGTGGTTTAACAGGTATGGCGGATATTGACGCTTTATGTGCAATTGAAAATGACGGTGTGATGGGAGTCATTGCTGGTCGCGCTATTTATAACGGCAATATTAATTTAGCTGAAGCTCAAAAATATGCGGATGAAAAAAATCCGCCGGAATATTAATTGAGATGTTGGCAAAAAGAATCATTCCTTGTCTAGACGTAACTGCTGGTCGTGTCGTCAAGGGAGTCAACTTTGTAGAGTTGCGTGACGCAGGCGATCCAGTCGAGATTGCCAGAAGGTATGACGAGCAGGGCGCCGATGAGCTGACGTTTTTGGATATCACTGCCACGAGTGATGAGCGCGACCTGATTTTGCATATTATTGAAAAAGTAGCTGAACAAGTATTTATCCCTCTTACTGTCGGTGGTGGGGTGCGAGAAGTAGCTGATGTTAGACGCCTCTTAAACGCTGGGGCAGACAAAGTCAGTATGAACTCTTCTGCGGTGGCGCGTCCTGATCTGATTTCAGAGTCATCTGCTAAATATGGTGCGCAGTGTATCGTTGTAGCGATTGATGCAAAACAAACGAGCCCTGGTCGTTGGGAAGTGTTTACCCATGGTGGGCGAAAAAATACGGGTATTAATGCCCTAGAGTGGGCTAAAGAAGTGGATCTCAGAGGCGCTGGTGAAATTTTACTCACCAGCATGGATCGTGACGGCACCAAGAATGGTTTTGATCTTGAACTAGTTCGCTTAGTGAGTGACTCAGTCAAAATTCCGGTCATTGCATCGGGCGGAGTTGGCAATTTACAGCACTTAGCAGATGGCGTCTTACAGGGTCATGCGGACGCTGTGCTAGCAGCAAGTATCTTCCATTATGGGGAGTATACGGTTCGCCAGGCTAAAGATTATCTCGCTCAACAAGGGATTTTGGTTCGACAATAATTTCTTCAAGGACCAAGTTGAAGCTGAGTAAGTAGAAATCTAAAATTAATCACACTAAACTCCCTCAAACTTTACAAAATTTTTAATATCCCCAAGAGTTAACTGATCATTTTTAGGCGTGATCAAAAATAGTGATATACAATAAATACAATGTATACAATGTATTTAACTTAAAGGGGTGGCTAACTTGGAAACTAGTGTTTTAACTTTACGCGTAAGTAATAAGACTAAAAAAATGCTTGAAGACTTGTCAGAAGCAACGCAAAGAACAAAATCATTTTTAGCATCTGAAGCCATTGAACGTTATTTAGAGATTGAAGCTTGGCAGGTGAAAGAAATCAAGACAGCCTTAATAGAAGCAGATAACAATGAGTTTATTGATGAAAAAGACTTTGCGGAATTAATAAAAAAGTATGCAAGTTAAATGGTTGCGTACTGCTGCAAAAAATCTTGAGGATGAAACAAACTATTTGGCAGAAGAAAACCCAAAAGTTGCTAAAGAGTTTTTTGTAAAGGTCATTATTACTGTAAATCAACTTGCAAAGTTTCCTGAGCTGGGCAGAGTTGGAAGAGTCTTTGGCACAAGAGAGCTGGTTATTATTGGCTATCCTTATATAGTTCCATACCGAGTAAAGAACAATACAATTGAGGTGTTAAGAGTATTTCACACATCTAGAAAGTGGCCAAAAAAGGTTTAAATTATCTGCCAATTAAGATTTTTGAGAGTGAAAATTCTAAAACCTCAATATAAACAATTAACCCCTGATTTGTTAAAATCAGCAAATGAATACATCTAATCAAAGCACAAACAGTAATACCTCTCCAAATTGGCTAGACGCGGTCAAGTGGAACTCACAGGGTTTGGTCCCTGCGATTGCACAAGAGGTCGGTACTAACAAAATATTAATGATGGCTTGGATGAATTTAGCCTCCCTGCAAGAAACTGTGGAACTTGGACAAGCTGTTTATTGGTCTAGATCAAGAGGTAAGCGGTGGCACAAGGGCGAAGAGTCTGGACATTTTCAAAAGGTAAAAGAGATTTTGCTCGACTGTGATGGCGATACCATCGTGCTGATGGTTGAACAAACAGGCGTTGCTTGTCATACGGGAGCACATTCCTGTTTCTTTAATGTCCTAGATCAAACTCAAACACCTTATGTGTGGCAAGTTGAGAACGAAAAAAACGACCCAAGGTAGATTGCTATGAACAATGAACAGTTAAAAAATATTTTAGAAGTTCTAGATACAACAATTGCAAGTCGCAGGACGAGTGTGCAAGCAGGTAATGTTGACGCACTGTCCTATGTAGCAAAACTCATGAAGAAGGGCGATGATGCCATTTTGAAAAAAATTGGCGAAGAATCAACCGAAGTCGTCATGGCTGCGAAAGATAGTCGTGCTAATGTCATCGAAGGAAACTTTAATAGTGAATATCAGTCAAAACTGGTTGGTGAAGTAGCTGATTTATGGTTTCATAGCTTAGTTTTACTAGGACAGTTTGAACTAAGTTCTAAAGATGTACTAGCAGAACTGAGTAGACGTGAAGGCCTGAGTGGAGTCGTAGAGAAAGAATCAAGAGTTACTGAATAAGCTTAGTCTTAATTAAACAATGGAGCAATACATGAGTGGTGATAACTGTATCTTTTGTAAGATTATTGAAGGGAAAATTCCTTCTAGAAAAGTCTATGAAGATGATGAAATCTTAGCTTTTCATGACATTAACCCCTCTGCCCCAATTCATTTTTTAGTGATTCCTAAAAAGCATTTACCGATGCTTTCGGATGCAAGAAGCGAAGATACTCAGTTATTAGGTAAAATAATGCTGAAGATACCAGAACTTGCTATGCAAGAGGGTGCAAACCCTGGACAAACAGGTGGGTTCAAAGTTTTAATGAATAATGGTGCAGAAGGTGGGCAAGAGGTATACCATATGCATTTGCATGTTTTGGCTGGAAAACGTGTTGGAAATTAGTAGTTACCAGACTGAACCAACAAAATTTTAAATCTTAATTTTTAAATAGTAATATTTAATTGACAAAATTGAAGGAGTTGACATGGGTGGAATGAGTCCAATTCATTGGGTAATCGTGTTAGCAGTTGTATTGCTTGTTTTTGGTACTAAAAAACTACGCAATATCGGCTCAGATATGGGTGCCGCAGTAAAAGGTTTTAAAGATGGTATGAAGTCTGGCGATAAAGAAGAAGCATCTGCTGAAGCTACTGCTGCAACCCAGCAGGTAACTCAAAGCGCTCATGCAACAGCACAAGAAGCCAAGACAGTAGACGTTGCTTCCAAAGAAGTTCGCTAATCTTTTAATGAGCATTGAAAAAACTATGTATAGAATTCAACAATCGTGAAAGTTAATCATTCATGATTGATATTGGTTTTTCAAAAATTGCTCTGATTTCAGTGGTTGCTTTAGTGGTGTTGGGCCCTGAGCGTCTTCCAATGGTCGCTAGAACCATGGGTAACCTCTTCGGTCGTGCGCAAAGATATATGAATGAGGTCAAATCTGAGGTAAGCCGTCAGATGGAGCAAGAAGAACTGCGAAAGATGAAGCAGGAGGCGACGGATGCTTTTAATTCCGCTAAAAATGACTTTCAAGGACTGAATGAGGCGGTTTCTTCACAAATTTCTGAAGTGAACCAATCGATTGGAAATTATTCTAATGAACTCAATAACAGTCTGAATTATCCAAACAGTGATTACTCACCTGAGTCCATCGGTATCGATACTTCTGCTTCTATCTACACGAAATACAAAAGCAACCTCCGCCAAGGACGAAACTCTTGGCGTAATAAGAAGGGCGCAATACCCGTTTGGTTTAAGCAATCTACCGGTATCAAGACAAGGGTGCAATCTGGTTCAGCAAGAGTCAAACGCTTTCGCCGGGCCGCAAGTCAACAACGAGCCCCAGGTTCTTTTTTCTAAGCAACATCTCAATATTGGTCGAAAACACCAAACTTTTAGTCGATAAATGGGCGTAAAACAGGTTTAAAAAATATGAGTGATGATCCAAAACAATTCAATGCGCCCTCCTCAGAAGAAAATTTCTTTACACACTTAGTTGAGTTGCGTGATCGCATCATCAAGGCCAGTGCTGCAGTATTAATTATTTTTGTCAGTATGGTGTACTGGGCACCGGATATTTTCCATTTATTAGCCAAGCCGATGTTGGATGTGCTGCCCAAAGGTTCACATATGATCGTTACCGATGTGACTGGCTCCTTTTTTGTACCCATCAAAGTGACCCTAATGGCAGCCTTTGTGGTTGCATTACCTGTGGTGATTTATCAAATTTGGGCTTTTGTAGCACCTGGTTTGTATCAGCACGAGAAGAAACTCATTGTTCCTTTGGTTGTGAGTACGTACTCACTATTCTTGATTGGCATGTCTTTTGCTTATTTTTTAGTGTTTCCGACCGTATTCTCTTTTATGGTGAGATATAACGAGCCGCTCGGTGCCGACATGAGCACAGACATTGATAAGTATTTAAGTTTTGCCATGACAACCTTTTTAGCTTTTGGTTTTACCTTTGAGGTGCCAGTAGTTGTGGTGGTTCTGGTTCGACTTGGAATGGTTAAGCTTTCCAAACTAAAAGAAATTAGACCTTATGTCATTGTTGGTGCCTTTGTCGTCTCTGCAGTAGTAACTCCGCCTGACATCATGTCCCAGCTCCTGCTGGCTATTCCACTGTGCATTTTGTATGAACTTGGTCTTTTGATCGCCAGGTTCTATGTTCCAAAGCAAGACGAAACTGCTGCATAAAAACGAAGCCAAAAGCACATTTTTCCGATATTTCCAATAAGGCTTAAAGGCTTTAAATTGAAGAGTAAATAAGGGAAAGAATGGAGTCGTTGCCCATAAACAACAAGATACAAAAAGATTGGGTAATTTCAGCATGAAAACAACACTATCAACAAAGTTTTAATGAAATTGGCACAACTTTGTTGGATGATAGGGTATTCCTTGGAAACAGGGATGATGTTACAAATACTTTTCTTTTTTAATTTTTTGGAGATTTACGAATGAAAAAATCACTATTCGCATTAGCAGCATTAGGTGCTTTCGCTGGGGCAGCTTCAGCTCAGTCAAACGTAACTTTGTACGGTACTCTTGATATGGCCGTAACATACATTAATAATGCTGGTATGGCAGCAGGCGCAACTGCTCCTACAAGCCCAACAGCAACTCCAAGTACAGGTAATGCACTTGCAATGACTGACTACGGTATTTTCAGTAACGTTTGGGGTTTAAAAGGTGAAGAGGATCTAGGCAGTGGTTTGAAAGGTATTTTCAACCTTGAAGGCGATATAATTGCTTTAAACGGTACTGTTTATAACAACTCTACAAACGGTTTAAACCAAATCTTCCGTCGCGCAGCAAACGTTGGTTTGTCTGGTAGCTTTGGTACAGTACGTTTAGGTCAACAAGGTAACCCATTGGTTGCAGCTTCTGCAAACTTGTTACCGGTTGAAGGTAACTCTGTAAACTTGGTACGTACTGTAGCTGGTTATTCAGTTGGCGACTTCTTAGCAAACGCGATTTCTTATGAAACTCCAAAAATGGGTGGTTTAGTTGCAAAAGTAGCTTATTCTATGAATAACCAAGTTGATGATACAACTGGTGGTAGTGCTTGGGCAGCAAATGCATTTTATGATAATGGTCCTTTCACTGTAACTCTCGGTTACAACCAACAGTCTTCTATTTCTAGCCCAACTTCAAATGTTCCTGCTGCCCCAACAAGCTATATCAACGCAAACGTAATCTCATGTGCTGCTGGTACAGTTTGTGATCTCAACTCACAAGCTAACGTAAACAATCCTAAGTTCCAAGGTAATCTAAAGGGTTATGTTGCAGGTGTGAAATATAAAGTAACTCCATCTTTAACAGTAGGTTACGGTTTTGGCCACGCTGATTATGATTCAGGTACATCGGCTGCTTTAGTTAACGGTGGTCCTGCTTCAGCTTATAACAGCTCATCAGAGATGTTAGGTGTTGGTTATCAAGCGACTCCATCACTCTTGTTAGGTTTGAACTATATCGTAACAAACTTGGATTCCAACTTATGGAATGCTCAAGCACGTTATAGCCTAAGTAAGCGTACAATGCTTTACACACAAGTTGGTATTGCTAAGAACGGTGCAGGTAGTTACCAGATCAACGGTAAGGCATTCGGCAACTTCTCACCAGTTCAAGTTGACACAAGTGGTGCTCCAGCTGCTGTGACTAACTACGGTGGTTTGCCAAACACAACACAAACTTCTGTAAGTTTCGGCGTAGTACACAATTTCTAATCCCACGTAGGACTCGTTCCTACTTGATTTAGAAAAATGAAGTAAACAAAACCACTGTGGAAACACAGTGGTTTTTTATTTGATAAAAAATATTTTCAAAGTCTAAAGTATCTGCGCATAGTCTGCCGTGTGTCTGCCAATGTTTTTTATTTTGCTATGTTTTTCATCACAAAAACACCAAAAACCACGTCTTTTAGTTGTTTTATATACGTGTGAGCGTACGTCAACGTAGTTATTAAACAGTAGACGACTATTTTAAACGTGCTTATAGTAGTTTCTGTTCGTGTTCACGCTGTTGTCGTTGACGTTCTCGTTCGTTATGTAGTTGTTGCTTATCTCTATCAACAACATTCTTTAATCCCTGTATTCTTGCTTGAGCAAGTGTGAGAGGTGGACGAGGTTTGATTGTTTTAAGTTCAAGTTCGTAAATGCGCATATTGTATTTACGATGATCAAAACAAAACACATTTACTCACCGACCTCTGTGTAGTTCAATACATTACCAACACCATATTGTGCTTCACCAAGTTGTTTAGCGTTGTATGCATTGTCAGCAAACACAATGGTAAACACAGTTTGATGTGTGTTTAGACGAATCCAAAGTTGATATCGTTTCATTTACCGAAACCTGCGCGAAGTTTGGTTGCGGCACTTGCAATCGCTGTATCAAGTTCACCATTCGCAACTGCTATTTTGATAATGTCGAGAGTTTTTACCAAGTCTTTCTCGCTTGCAATCTCAACAGCGTATTTTTTCGGTGCCAACTCTAATACTTTGCTACCGTAACGCACGCTGATAGCTAACTTACCGGAATCTGTTATAAACCAACATTGCTTTACGCGAATATCTGTTTCGATTTGTTTTCGTGCGCCAGTATCTTTATCTGCAAAACTACGAAAACGTTTGATTGTGTAGTTTGTGCCACTCTGTTGTGCTTTCGCTAACTCAATCTGTTGCCATACTCGCAGTTCTAACTTGCGTCTGCGCTGTATAACTTGCGTTGGTTTAGGCTATCAAGCTAGCCCAGCATTATTGTTAGGCGCTAACTACATCGTTACAACTGCTGATTCAACAATGGCTAACTTGCAAGCTCACTATGCTTTGAGCAAGCGTACTACTGTTTATTCACAAGCTACAATGGTTAAGAACGGTGCTGGTGCATGGTCTGATGGTTCTGCATACGGTAACATGATGCCTATCAATACAAACTCAAGCAACCCAACTAAGAACATTGGTGGTTACGGTTTAGTTTCAGGTGCATTATTCTCAGGTGGTTTACCAAATACAACTGGTACAGCTATCAACGTTGGTGTAATCCACAAGTTCTAATTACTGGCTGACTTAGGTCAGCTTGTAATACAACTTAAGAAGCAATTAAACCCACTGTGTAAACAGTGGGTTTTTTTATTTATGAAAGATTAGTTCGTTAGATTGGATCACCAGACTTTGGCTTTTAAGAACTGAAATAGACGACTTAAAACTGAATCAAATTGGCAGTATTTCTGATCAAATCTACAGAGTAAGGCATTTCGATGCCACATTGGTATGGAATAACTCCTAGTAACTGAGCGCCATATTGATCATGAAGCATAGATTTTAATGTTTGAATATTTGCTTCAACATAATCACCCGGACTAGATGTGAAATTAGCCACCCAACCAGCTAAATGCAGATTTTGATGATTGATTGCTTGAGCAGTTAATAAGGCATGATTGATACACCCAAGCCGAATATCTACCACCATAATTACTGGTAAGCCTATTTCAGAAGCAAAATCGGCCAAAGTAAGCGTTTCAGAAATAGGGACTAAAAAACCACCTGCACCCTCAACAACTACGGCGTCATGTGCGTTTTTTAAAACCTCAAATGACTTTACCATGAGCTCTAAATCTAAAGAAATCCCTAGATCTTTAGCAACTAAATGGGGTGCTGCAGGTATTGGTAAGTGATAAGGGCAAATATCCTGGAAAGATAATTGATCATTCTGCCGTCGATTGCGATTAGAAACTAATAATAGGGACTCTAAGTCTTCGTTGAAAGAGTTTGAACCGTTGGTAGTCATGCCAGCAACGACTGGCTTGAATCCACAAGTTTTTAGACCACGTTCTTGTAATTGATAAATGATGGCCGAAGAAATTAAAGTTTTACCTACCTCTGTATCGGTACCCGTTACAAAAAAACCACTCATTGAATTTCCTTCAAACGACGAATGAGTATTTCAAGATGGTCAATTTCATGTAATGCGTTTAAAGCAATCCGAAGTCTTCCAGTATTAATTGGCACAGTTGGAGGCCTGATGGCGGGAACCCATAAATTTGCGCTTGAGAGTTGCTCTGAAACTTTCAGAACATCTAGATTCGATCCAATGATTAAGGGTTGAATCGCTGTTTGAGACGGGATAGTCTGCCAATTAGTAAATTTAGCGTGAGTTGTCCAGTATTCAATCAGGGTATTGAGGTGACTTCGACGCTTAGTACCTACTTCCCCTGTAATCAAATCAATACTTTTTAAGAGGGCAAAAGCTAAGTTGGGAGGTGGCGCCGTAGAATAAATAATCGCTCTGGCTTTTTGAATCAGCCAATCAATCCATTCTTGCTGAGCTACTACAAAAGCTCCAGCAATTCCTGCCGATTTCCCAAGGGTGCCCATATAAATGAGGTTATTTGCCTGAATATTAAAATGTTCAAGAATGCCGTGGCCTTTAGCACCCAAAACTCCAAAGCCGTGTGCATCATCAATATATAAGAGAGCATCAAATTCTTTAGAAATAGCTAATAAATGAGGTAAGTCAACGATATCGCCATCCATACTAAAGACCCCATCCGAGACAATTAACTTTAATGGGTTGGGGTCCTGAGTTAATAATTGATGCAATTGTTCAAAGTCAGCGTGTGGATAGACGTAACAATTTGCCTTGCTAGATGCTTTAGCTAAGCGAATGGCGTCAATAATAGAAGCATGATTCAGCGCGTCGGAATAAATAGAGATATTACCTAAAGTAGCCAAAGCGGTAATTACGGCGATATTTGCCATAAACCCAGTGCTAATATAAGATGCTCCCGCATTGGGAATATGTAGAGATTGGGTTTTTGCAAGACGCTGTTCTAACTCCGAATGGATAGAGGTATGGCCACTAATTAGGCTACTAGCTCCACTCCCAGTGCCATATAGCTTCGATCCCTCATGCAGGGCTGCTATCAATTCAGGGTGATAACTAAGACCCAAATAATCATTACTACAAAAAGCTAACTTTTCCTGCCCATTTAAAGTAACACTCGCTGCATTAGGCGACTCTCGTATTTTTAAGGACCGAGTCATGCCGGATTGAGCTAAGTCATTCTTTGCCGCTTCTAAAGTAGAAAGCCAAATACTCAAGAAATTTCCTCCAAGAACTTGTTTAAACAATCCTTGATAGTTTGACTGAGGAATTCGATTTCTGTTTTGGAAATAATGTAGGGAGGCATGACATAAACAGTATTACCGATAGGACGAATCAACAATCCATGATCTTTTGCAATACTTGCAAAGATTTTAGAAAAATAAAGAGGTAAGTAATTGTTGGCCACATCAAAAGCCAGAATAGAACCTAGTTGACGAAAATTTGTAAGGCGGGAATCGGCTTTAACCCAAGCAAAAGCAGTTAATAGTTCAGAGGCTAAATCATTAACTAGGGCTAAGGCATTAGTTGACTCAAATAAATCAAGAGTGGCTAAAGCGGCAGTACAGGCCAGAGGGTTGCCGGTATAGGAGTGAGAGTGTAAAAAACCCAAACGGATATCATCGTGGTAAAAGGCTTGATAGATTTTTTCAGCAGAAAGAACCACTGACAAGGGTAAGTAACCTCCCGTTAAGCCTTTTGATAAAGTCATCAGATCGGGCCAAATACCAGCATGTTCACAGGCAAAAAATTTACCTGTTCTGCCGAAGCCAACGGCAATTTCATCCGC
>Ga0208108_1000017_pt1 | contig 55290 bp, 55 predicted proteins | sample CryBogCBE22May08_FD_184589 | JGI IMG/M metagenome (GOLD analysis project Ga0208108, IMG submission 184589) | Freshwater microbial communities from Crystal Bog, Wisconsin, USA - CBE22May08 (SPAdes) | ecosystem: Environmental > Aquatic > Freshwater > Lake | place: Crystal Bog, Wisconsin, USA...
GGCTTCTAGCTTTTTTAGATAAGCATTCTCCGCTTCCACGTAATGAACTCTTTGTAGTAACTCTTCATGGGAGAGTTCATTAATCGGCTTCTTGAGAAGAGTTTGGATATCCTTAGAGGTTCGTTTCACAGGTCGTCGTCCTTTCGGCTTAGGCTCTAGAGTCGTTTCACCACCTTGATTGTAAAGCCGTAGCCAAACTCCTATCAAGCTAGGTGACGGTATATTAAAGTAAGCAGAAGTTTCTTGGTTAGACCAAGAGTTTTCAAAATGCTTTTTAAGAACATTCAACTTAAATTCAACACTGTAATTGGTATGACGCTTGGCTAGACTTTCCGTTCCATGCAGTTCATATAGCTTGACCCAGTTGGCTATATAGCGAGGATTAACGCCATATAGTTGAGTTAAAGTCATATAACCAACTTTTCCTTCTAAATATTGCAGAACAATCTTTAATTTAAACTCAGATGAATACTTTGACATAAAACTAAACCCCCAGAAGTTAGACATTTCGTCCAACTTTTGGGGGTCAGTTCATAACCGGGCTTTTTAGAAAGAGCTAATTAAATTAATTCTTCTTTGTACCTACAACTTCTACGATAGCGCGGCGGTTTAATGCACGGCCAGCAGCAGTTTTGTTGTCAGCAACTGGCTCTGAGAAAGCTTTACCTTCGGTGTAAACACGGCTAGCTTCTACGCCGTTTTTAACCAAATATGCTTTAACAGCTTCAGCACGCTTGAGTGATAATTTTTTGTTATAAGCAAGGCTTCCAATGTTATCAGTGTGACCGATAACGATAATTACTTCAACAGTAACTGCTTTTAGCTTAGATGTTAAGTCGTTTAATTTAGCAGCGCCTTCTGGTTTGATTACTGACTTATCAAAGTCAAATAATGCATCAGCTAACAATGTAACCTTAGTGCTTGAAACTACTGGTGCAGGTGCTGCTGGTGCTGGTGCTGCTGCAGGAGCAGGAGCTGCTTTTGGTGCAGGTTTGATCGCGCCATCACAATCAGGAGCTGCAGTTGCAGGAGTCCAGAAGTTGTCTCTCCAGCATAGTGAAGCATCTCCACCTGAACGGGCATTTGTTGTACCTGAGCCAGAAGCCCAGTTATCGATGTTTTGAGCTTGTGCAAAGCCTGAAACAGCTAATAAAGTTGCTGTAATAGCGGCTAATTTCACATTGCGAGTAGTTTTGTTCATTTTTTATCTTCCTCTTAAATTCATTGAATTAAGTATTGTGGTTAACTTTTGTTTAATATTACTCATAAATTATAACAACAAGACTATTGTAATTTGTCGCTTTATTACAAATCAAACATATATCAATAAAATTTCTGAAGTGTTGTTATTTCGCATGGTAAAATAATTTCATGGAATATGCTGCTAAAGAAACACTACCCGTATCACTAGAAGACGAAATGCGGCGGTCCTATTTGGACTACGCAATGAGCGTAATTGTAGGGCGAGCGCTGCCTGACGCACGTGATGGTTTGAAACCAGTTCACCGCAGAGTTCTCTTTGCTATGCACGAGCTCAACAATGACTGGAATCGCGCTTACAAGAAATCTGCCCGTATTGTCGGTGACGTCATCGGTAAATATCATCCCCATGGTGATTCAGCTGTTTACGACACGATTGTGCGTATGGCTCAAAACTTCTCCCTTCGCTACATGCTTGTGGATGGTCAGGGTAACTTCGGATCTGTCGATGGTGATAGTGCAGCGGCAATGCGTTACACAGAAATTCGTCTATCCAAAATTGCACATGAATTATTAGCTGATATTGATAAAGATACAGTTAATTATGGGCCTAATTATGACGGCAGTGAGCATGAACCGCTAATTTTACCGGCTAAAATCCCCAATCTTTTGATAAATGGATCCTCTGGTATCGCTGTGGGAATGGCAACGAATATACCTCCCCATAACATTGACGAAGTCATTAATGGTGCTTTGCATTTGTTGGCAAACCCTGAATGTACAATCGATGAGCTAATTGATTTTATTCCAGCGCCAGATTTTCCAACAGCCGGAATTATTTATGGTATCCAAGGAGTACGAGATGGTTATCGTACTGGTCGTGGCAGAGTAATTATGCGTGCTAAGACCCATTTTGAGGATATGGAAAAGGGACAAAGACAATCAATTATTGTTGATGAACTGCCATACCAAGTAAATAAAAAGAACTTACTGGAAAGAATCGCTGAATTAGTAACTGAGAAGAAGATTGAGGGAATCTCTGATATTCGGGATGAGTCCGATAAGTCCGGAATGAGGGTAGTAATTGAACTCAAACGTGGCGAAGTGCCCGAAGTTGTTCTAAATAACCTCTATAAAAACACCCAATTACAAGATAATTTTGGTATGAATATGGTTGCTCTAGTTGACAACCAACCAAGACTATTGAATTTGAAGCAATTACTTGAATGTTTCTTAAGGCATCGTCGGGAAGTTGTTACTCGTAGAACAATTTTTGAATTACGCAAGGCTCGTGATCGTGGTCATGTCTTAGAAGGTCTAGCAGTTGCGTTAGCAAATATTGATGAATTTATTGCCCTAATTAAGGCAGCAGCATCACCACCTGACGCAAAACGTGAGCTATTGGCCCGTGTTTGGGACTCTGAAGTTGTTCGTGAAATGTTGGTCAGAGCAGGAGAAAATGTTCAAGGTGGTATTGGGGCGTATCGTCCTGATCGTCTACCTCCAACACTTGGTTTACAGCCTGATGGTTTGTATCGTTTGTCAGATGATCAAGCTCAAGAAATTTTGCAGATGCGATTACAGCGTTTAACTGGCTTGGAACAGGATAAGATTGTTCAGGAATATAAAGTGGTTATGGATCAAATTACCGATCTACTGGATTTATTAGCTAAACCAGACCGCGTTACAACTGTAATCCATCAAGAATTACTTGAATCAAAAGCTGAATTTGGACAAGAGGGTAGTGATACTGGACGTCGCTCTGTAATTGAAATGAACGCTACTGAGTTATTTACAGAGGATTTAATTACTCCACAAGACTTAGTTGTTACTCTTTCCTATACTGGTTATTTTAAGAGTCAGCCACTATCAGAGTATCGTGCTCAAAAAAGAGGTGGTAGAGGTAAAAAAGCGACTACTACTAAGGACGAAGATTGGATTCAAACACTTTTCGTTGCCAATACACATGACACAATCCTTTGTTTTTCTGATAGAGGCCGACTGTATTGGTTAAAAGTATGGGAAGTTCCTCAAGGAAGCAGTAACTCCAGAGGTAAGCCAATTGTCAACATGTTCCCATTAATTGAGGGTGAAAAAATCACTACAATTTTGCCAATTAAAGGTTATGTTGATAATCAATATGTGTTTATGGCGACCAAGAACGGTATTGTCAAGAAAACGGCTTTAAGTGATTTTTCTAATCCTAGAAAAGGTGGAATTATTGCAGTCGACCTAGATGATGGTGATGTTTTGGTTGGCGCTGCCATCACCGATGGTAAACATGATGTAATGCTGTTCTCAGATGCAGGCAAAGCAGTACGTTTCGATGAGAATGATGTACGCCCTATGGGACGAACTGCTCGTGGTGTTAAAGGAATGAATTTAGATGGTGGTCACTTAGTGATTGCAATGCTGGTATCTGCCAGTGAAACTGAAGGTACCCAATCCGAAACATCCGTTAAAGCTCCATCAAGCGTTTTAACTGCTACTGAAAATGGTTTTGGTAAAAGAACGCCAATTGCTGAATATACCAGACATGGTAGAAATACGAAGGGGATGATTGCAATCCAAACATCTGATCGTAATGGTAAGTTAGTTGCTGCCTCATTAGTTTCTACTGAAGACCAAATCATGTTGATTACTACGGGTGGTATTTTAGTAAGGACTCGGGTTTCAGAAATACGCGAAATGGGTAGATCAACTCAGGGTGTGAAGTTAATCAATGTGGATGAAGGTACTGTGCTTTCTGGTTTGCAAAGAATCTCTGAAAGTATGGATGAGGATGACTTAAATTCTGAAGATGATGCCATTGTTGGACAAGCTGAATTGAATGATGAAAATAATCCTCCATCAGATACGAATGATGAGAACCCTACCGAATAAGCAGCTTTCCAATCTAGTTAAAACTTATGCTTTTTGACCACCGTATTTACAATTTTGCACCTGGTCCTGCAACACTTCCTGAAGATGTGTTGCAACGTGCTTCAAAAGATATTCTGAACTGGCAACAACTGGGTACCGGAGTGATGGAAGTCAGTCATCGAGGTAAGCCCTTTATGGCTTGCTACCAAGAAGCAATGACTGATTTGCGCGATTTGATGCAGATTCCAGAAAATTATGAAATTCTCTTTCTCCAAGGTGGTGGAATTGGTGAGAATGCTGCTATCCCGATGAATTTGATGAACCTTGCAAAAAATGGTCCTCAAGCAGATTTTGTAGTTACAGGTACTTGGTCACAAAAATCAATCTCTGAAGCTTCTAAATACGGCTTAGCTAGACTTGCAGCGAGTAGTAAAGAACAGGGTTTCAACACGATTCCAAACAATGCGACATGGGATATTTCTGAAGATTCAGCATACTTGCATATTTGTGATAACGAGACTGTTGGTGGACTTGAATATGGTTATGTTCCAGACACTAAGGGAATTCCTTTAGTTGCTGACATCTCAAGTAATATTCTTTCTAAAGTGATTGACGTATCTAAGTACGGTGTACTTTTTGGTGGAATTCAAAAAAATATTGGACCCGCAGGAATGACGATTGTCATTGTTCGTAAAGATTTAATTGGTCATGCTATGCCGATTACTCCAACAGTGTGGGATTGGAAAATTCAAGCTGCCAATGATTCGATGATTAACACTCCCCCAACCTTTGCAATCTACCTTGCCGGCCAGGTTTTTAAATGGCTGAAACAGCAAGGTGGAGTAAGTGCAATTGAATCGATCAATCGTAAAAAATCAGATTTACTTTATCAAATTTTGGATAATAGTTCATTGTTCGATGCAAGGGTAGACCCTGTTTATCGTTCAAAAATGAACGTTACTTTTTATCTAAAAGATGAATCCTTAATGGATGTTTTCCTAAAAGGCGCTGAAGATAACGGCATGATTGGTCTGAAGGGGCACAAAAGCGTAGGTGGCATTAGAGCCAGTATTTACAATGCTATGCCACTTCTAGGAGTAGAGAAGTTAGCCAATTACATGCTCGAATTTGAAAGAAAAGCCTGATGAGTGATGATTTAAAAGATCAAGAAGAAAAGCGTCTGTTGCCACTTCGTCAACAAATTGACGCGGTTGATCAACAAATCATTCAACTCTTATCTGAGAGAGCGAAAATAGCACTAGCGGTTGGTGCCGTGAAGCATGAATATGGTTCACCGGTTTTCCGACCTGAAAGAGAAAAACAGGTTCTCGAAAAATTAGCTCAGCGCAACCCAGGCCCTTTAAAAACTAAAGGTTTACAAGCGATTTGGCAAGAGGTAATGTCAGCTTGTAGAGATATTGAAGGATCAATCTCGGTGGCTTATTTGGGACCTGCTGGTACTTTTTCTGAAGAAGCAACTTTACAGTTTTTTGGTAAATCAATTCAGCTAGTGCCTTGTTCTTCTTTAGATGAAGTGTTTGCTCAAGTTGAAAATGAAACAGTTCAATATGGTGTCTTACCGATCGAAAATTCTTCTGAGGGGGCCATTTCTAGAACCTTAGATTTATTACTAGAATCAAATTTAATTATTAGTGGTGAAATTGCCATTCCGATCAAGCATTCACTCCTAAGCTTATCCGGGACGCTAGAAGGTATAACGGAGGTCAGTGCTCATGCACAGGCGCTTGCGCAGTGTCAGCAGTGGTTAACGGTGAACACTCCACAATTGCAGCGTCAAGCAGTCAGTAGTAACGCTCAGGCTGCTAAACAGGCTGCCTCAAATCCTGAACAAGCTGCTATTGCTAGTTCTTCTGCAGCTAACCAATATGGCTTAAAGGTTGTTCAGCAGGGGATTCAAGATGATGCGCACAATCGCACACGATTTATTGTGGTGGGCAAGCAAGCTTGTTTGCCAAGTGGCTCAGATCAAACTTCATTAATTTTATCGGTTGCCAATCAACCTGGTGCGGTTTATCAAATGTTAGCCCCTTTAGCTAAACACGGCGTTTCCATGACGAGATTTGAATCGAGACCCGCCAGAAAAGGGACTTGGGAATATCATTTTTATGTCGATATTGATGGGCATCAACATGATGCCAAAGTGGCTGAGGCGCTGAAAGAGCTTTTACATGCGACAGCCTTTTTTAAATGCCTTGGATCTTACCCCAAAAGTAATCCTTTGATAAAAAATGCTTGATTAATTACTGTGCTTACTAATTAAGTATTACAGATAGAATATTTACTAACCTAATATTGATAGTTATTGCTCATGTCAGAAAACTCTAAAACCACTCTAGGTCTTAAACAAGTCCAAGCTATAGCTCCTTACATTGGCGGTAGACCAATCAGTGAAGTTGCTCGTGAGTATGGTCTTGATGAAAACAAGATTATCAAACTCGCCTCTAATGAAAATCCTTTAGGGTTGCCTGAGTCTGCGAAAAATGCCATGTTAGCAGTGATGAATGACTTGGGAAGATATCCCGACTCGAATGGCTATGAATTAAAAAAAGTTATTTCAGAAAAGCTCCAAGTGCCTGAGCATTGGCTAACACTAGGTAATGGTAGTAATGATATTTTGGAGTTGGTTACACGGTCAGTTGCGCAAAGCGGTGACGAAATTATTTTTTCAAAACATGCTTTTGCTGTTTATCCATTAGCAACTCAAGCAGTAGGGGCGAAAGCGATTGAAATTGATGCAAAACCTGCTGATTTAGGTCATGATCTCAACGCGATGTTGTCTGCAATCAATCAACACACAAAATTAATTTTTGTGGCAAATCCAAATAACCCTACAGGTAGCTTTTTATCCGGTGAGGAAATCCAAGCATTTTTAACGAAGGTGCCTAGTCATATCGTCGTCGTGATTGATGAGGCATATAACGAGTATTTATTACCTGAGCAACAATATGATGCGATTGCCTTTGTACGTCAATATCCGAATGTCTTGGTATCAAGAAGCTTTTCTAAGGCCTATGGTTTAGCTGGTTTACGCTTAGGTTTTAGTGTTGCACAGTCTGATTTAACTGATTTATTGAATCGTATTCGACAGCCATTTAATGTGAACTCATTAGCCATGGCCGCAGCGATTGCAGCGTTCAACGATGCGCCATTTTTAGCGCAAGGTGCAGCGATTAACCGAGCTGGATATATACAACTAACCCAAGCCTTTGAAGAAATGGGCTTACATTATTTACCATCCGCGGGTAATTTCGTTTTAGTTCAAGTTGGCGAGGATGATCAAGCCGGAAGTAGAGTCAATCTTGCGCTATTAAAAGCAGGGATCATTGTTCGTCCAGTGGGTAACTACGGATTACCAAAATGGCTCAGAATTTCGATTGGCTTGCCGGAAGAAAATAGTGCTTTTATTGCAGCATTGCAACAAATTCTCGGTAAGTAATTCATTACTATTCGAACCAAAGTCTATGACTTCAACAACTCTTCATCCTTTGACTAATACCTTCCAAACGGTCGGTATTATTGGCGTTGGCTTGATTGGTGGCTCCTTAGGTTTAGCTTTAAAGCACCATCAAATATCTAGTAAAGTATTAGGTTGTGGTCGGTCCCGACCCAACATGGAGGAAGCTCTGAGGCTCGGAGCTATCAGCGAAATTGCAAGTCTTCAAAAGCTCGGTGAACAAGCTGATTTAATCATTCTATGCGTACCGGTTGCTCAAACAAAATCGGTACTAATGCAATTAGTGCCGTTTCTTCGTAAAGAGACCCTCTTGATTGATGTGGGTAGTACAAAATCAGATGTCATAGCCATTGCTAAGGAGGTACTTGGTGAGCAAGTGGGTCAGTTCATACCGTGTCATCCGATTGCTGGGGGAGCCCAACATGGAGCCTCGGCAGCGAAGTTTGATTTATTTGAACAACGCCAATTAATTATTTGCCCACTTCTCGAAAATACCCCACAAGCGATCTTGTTGATTGAACAAATGTGGCAACAGTTAGGATCAGTAGTGTTTCAGATGTCGGCTTTGATGCATGACCATATTTTTGCAGCAGTTTCTCACTTACCACATCTACTCTCTTATGCTCTCATGCTTCAAGTGGCTAATTCAGAGGATGCTCTAGCTAAATTTGCGCATGCAGGTGCTGGATTCCGAGACTTCACGAGGATTGCTGGATCTAGCCCAGAAATGTGGCGAGATATTTCCTTTGCAAACTCGGAAGCGATTCTTAGCCAACTCGATGAGTACGTAAATATTTTGCAACACTTTAAAAAACTGATTCAAGACGGAAATAGCGAGCAATTAGAAAAATTACTGATGATTGCCAGTCAATCAAGAAATAACTGGAAAGGTTAACTTCATGAGTAGTTCTTCACTTCATCTAGAGCCGATTACTTCAGCTCGTGGCCAAATTACTCTACCTGGGTCCAAAAGTATTTCTAATCGCGTATTACTTTTAAGTGCCCTGGCAAGTGGTACAACCAGCTTACATGGCTTATTGGACGCTGATGATACAAGAGTGATGCAGTCTGCTCTGACAGCTCTTGGTGTGCACTTAGAAAATCAAACACGTGACAATGAGTCAATACTTCTTGTTCAAGGTTGTAATGGTCAGTTTGTAAACAATACAGCGGATTTATTCATGGGGAATGCAGGTACAGCGATTCGCCCATTGACAGCTGCGCTGGCAATTCTTGGTGGCGACTATCATTTACATGGCGTCCCAAGAATGCACGAACGTCCGATTGGGGACTTGGTCGACGGCCTCAAAGGAATTGGCGCAAAAATTGACTATCTAGGACAGACAAACTATCCACCGATTCAAATTGGCTCTGGTCATTTGCTGTTAGATCAAGCGGTAAAGGTGCGAGGGGATGTTTCCAGTCAATTTTTAACAGCTTTGTTAATGGCCTTGCCTTTAACTGCCCATCCTAGAGATATTTGTATTGAGGTAGTGGGTGAGTTGATTTCAAAACCGTATATCGAAATCACCCTCCGTCTCATGGAAAAATTTGGCATCAAGGTGATTAATAATAATTGGCAGTCTTTCGTAATACCTGCTTTTAAGCATTCTCAATCTGCAGTTTATATCTCTCCGGGCGAATTTTGGGTTGAGGGTGATGCATCCTCAGCTTCTTATTTTTTAGCCGCAGGTGCTTTGGGTGGCGGTCCACTGATGATTAAGGGTGTTGGTAGAGAGAGTATTCAAGGGGATGTGGCCTTTGCGAATGCGCTCGCTATGATGGGAGCGAATGTTACGCAAGGAAATAATTGGATAGAGGTAAGAGGAGTTGACGAAGCGGGATTACAGGCAATCGATATCGATTGCACTCCGATACCTGATGCAGCCATGACCTTAGCCGTTTTAGGCTTATTTGCCAAAGGTACGACTCGCCTAACTGGCATTGCGAGCTGGCGGGTCAAAGAGACTGATCGAATTGCGGCAATGGAATGTGAGTTAAAAAAATTTGGGGCCACAGTTTCTTCGGGTGATAATTTTATTGAAGTTAGCCCACCTGAAACTTGGACTTCTCCAATTGGTGGGGTAGATACTTACGATGATCACCGTATGGCGATGTGTTTTTCACTGGCAGCATTTGGCCCCGTTCCTCTGGAAATTAATGATCCGGCATGTGTCAGTAAAACATTCCCTCATTATTTTGATGAGTTACGTTCCGTTATCGCAGTTTCGAAATAATCGTAAGGATTTGCTTCCATGGTTTCTGATTCAACTTTTCCTGTCATTGCGATTGATGGACCAACCGCATCTGGGAAGGGGACTGTAGCGCAATTGGTGGCCAATCATTTAGGTTTTCATTACTTAGACAGCGGCGCGTTATATCGGATTGTTGGTTTTGCTAGCTTACAGAAAAATATTCCTCTAGATCAAGGGCTTGCACTTGCAAAAATGACACAGTCCCTACAAATCGAGTTCAAGGGAAATAATATTTTTCTTGATAATCAAGAAATTACAGAGTTGATTCGCACAGAAGAGATGGGTTTACGTGCCTCTGCGGTTGGTGCAATTCCAGAAGTTCGACTTGCTTTATTGTCTTTGCAAAAGAGTTTTTTAAAGGCTCCGGGTTTAGTTGCGGACGGTCGTGATATGGCTACAGTTATCTTTCCAGAGGCAATTTTGAAGGTATTTTTAACTGCTTCTGCCATAATTCGTGCAGAAAGAAGATTTAAACAATTGAAAAACAAAGGAATATCTGCTAATATTGACACTCTTTTAGGTGACTTATTGGCACGTGATGAACGCGACACTCAGCGTAAAGACGCTCCGTTATGTCAGGCAATTGATGCCCATCTACTAGATACGAGTAATATGGATGTTGAAAAAGCGGTGCAAAAAGTACTCTTTTGGTACCAAAAAGTAAGTAAAGAAGGTAGTATTTGAAGTTGTAGTTTGTAGTAAAGAGTAGCCCCTTGTTGAATCCCGGCGCGCCTTTTTTTAAATAGAAAGGTTCTTTAAAGCGTCTCAATCAGGGTTTATAAACCTAACCCCGTTGGCACTGCCAACTAGATGAGTAAAAACCATGTCTGAATCATTTGCAGCCCTATTTGAAGAATCATTAGCCCGTTCGAATATGAAAACTGGGCAAGTTATTTCTGCCGAAGTTGTCAGAATTGACCATAATTTCGTTGTAGTAAACGCTGGATTAAAGTCTGAGGCTTTTATCCCTGTTGAAGAATTCCATAATGATCAAGGTGAACTTGATGTGCAACCGGGAGATTTCGTTTCTGTTGCAATCGACGCCTTAGAAAATGGTTATGGCGATACAATTTTATCCCGTGACAAAGCAAAACGCCTCGCTTCTTGGATGAATTTAGAAAAAGCCCTCGAGCAAGGTGAGATTGTCACTGGTGCGGTGACTGGTAAAGTAAAAGGTGGTTTAACTGTAATGGTTAACGGTATCCGTGCTTTCTTACCAGGTTCATTACTAGATACAAGACCAGTTAAAGATACGTCTCCATTTGAAGGTAAAACAATGGAGTTCAAGGTCATTAAATTAGACCGTAAGAGAAACAACGTTGTTCTATCTCGTCGTGCCGTTGTAGAAGCAAGTCAGGGCGAAGAGCGTCTCAAGTTAATGGACAACCTCAAAGAAGGTACAGTTGTTCAAGGTATTATTAAAAATATTACTGACTACGGTGCATTCGTTGATCTAGGTGGTATTGATGGATTACTCCATATTACTGATTTGGCATGGAGAAGAGTACGTCACCCAAGCGAAGTATTAACAGTTGGTCAAGAAGTTACAGCGAAAATCTTACGTTACGATCAAGATAAAAACCGTGTTTCACTCGGTATCAAGCAATTAGGCGATGATCCATGGGTTGGTATTGCTAGACGTTACCCACCAAGCACACGTTTGTTCGGTAAAGTAACCAACTTAACTGATTACGGTGCATTCGTTGAAATTGAAACAGGTATTGAAGGTTTAGTACACGTTTCTGAAATGGACTGGACTAACAAAAATATTGCCCCAGGAAAAGCGGTTCAATTAGGTTTAGATGTTGAAGTAATGGTGCTTGACATTGATGAAGATAAGCGTCGTATTAGCTTAGGTATGAAGCAATGTAAAACAAATCCATGGGAAGAGTTCTCACGTAACCACAATAAGGGTGACAAGATCTCAGGCGCAATTAAATCAATTACCGATTTTGGTGTATTCATTGGTTTAGATGGTGGCATCGATGGTTTAGTTCACTTGTCAGATATTTCATGGCAAGAAACTGGTGAAGAAGCTGTTAAAAAATTCAAGAAGGGTGATGAAATTGACACCGTTGTTCTTGCAATTGATGTCGAAAAAGAACGTATTTCTTTAGGTATCAAGCAGATTTCTGGCGATCCTTTTACAAACTACACTTCAGCAAATGATAAAGGTGCTTTAGTAACTGGCACAATTAAATCAGTGGATGCTAAAGGTGCTGTTGTGCATTTGGCTGACGAAGTTGAAGCGTATTTACGTGCTTCAGAAATCTCAACAGAACGAGTTGAAGATGCCCGTAATTTGTTAAAAGAAGGTGAAAGCGTTTCTGCAATGATTATTAACGTGGATCGTAAATCACGTAGTATCAATCTTTCTATTAAAGCGAAAGATAATGCTGATCAACAACAAGCGATGAGCAAGTTGCAAAATGATTCAAGCGCTGGTACGACTAATCTTGGTGCATTATTGAAGGCTAAGTTAGATAATCAAGGTTGATAAGGAAGGTACTACTGGGATACCAGTAGTACCTTGATCATTATTTGGGAGGAAGGGACTATGCTTAATCAAAATAAAACTTATTCGCAAGATGTTGTCCTAGATAGTTCAATTACAAGATCAGAGTTGATTGAATTATTAGCATTAAAATTTCCGCAATTGTTGCCAAAAGATGTCGAGTTGGTTGTGAAAACCTTACTTGATTCAATGACTAACGCCCTAGTCCAGGGAAAGAGAATTGAACTTCGTGGTGTTGGTAGCTTTGTATTGCACCATCGTCCTGCTCGGGTTGGACGTAATCCAAAATCTGGAGCACAAGTGATGATTCCAGAAAAAAAGATACCTCACTTCAAGCCAGGTAAAGAACTTCGTGAGAGGGTAGATTACAATGCGTCCGTTTCCACCGTCCCATCCACTTCAAGTGAATGACCGTATTCATTAAATTCTGTTGGAATATTTTAGTTATTGGCAGTAGATGGCTTTTCTTTGTCTTTTTCTTTCTTTTAGCTTTAATGAATTCTCAAGAAGTTAATTTTTATTGGTTTATCAACCATTCGGTGAAAATCCCATTGATGTTTATTATCTTGGGTGCATTTTTAATGGGTATGATCTTAGCTGGGTTTGCATTTTATCGATTAAACGGGAAGAGGTCTAAATGATTTCTGTTGCCAATTATTGGCTCGTAATCCTGCCAGTTTTATTTGGTATAGGATGGCTGGCATCTAATTGGGAACGTCGACTCCAAGACGCTGTTGATAACGAAGAGCAAATTAAGAAACAAAAATCTACCTTTAAAGGCCTCAATTTATTATTGAATGAGCAACCGGATAAAGCTATCGATGCTTTAGTTGAAGTGGTTAAGCTTGATCCAGAAACGACCGAGTTGCACTTTGCTTTAGGTAGTTTATTTCGAAGAAGAGGTGAAACCGAAAGAGCAATCAGAATCCATCAACATTTGGTTGGTCGTATTGATTTAAATATGCGTGATCGTAATCATGCAGCCTACGAACTTGGCCGTGATTTTTTAAGAGCCGGTATGCTTGACCGGGCAGAGGCAAGTTTGAATCAGGTAAGCGATGGAGCCTTTAATATTCCCGCTAAAGTTGCCCTCCTTGAAATGTACCAAATCGAGAAAGACTGGCGTAAGGCAATTATTGCTGCGAACGAACTTCAGTTAATCGAAGGAAAAAATTACCAAGATCAAATTGCTCATTTTTATTGTGAGATAGCACAGGAATCAATCCGTAGAAAAGATTTCAAAATTGCAGAGGAAGCAGTTCAACAATCTTTAAGTACGGTGGAAAATCATATTCGAGCAATCACGCTAAAAGGCGAGTTGAGGATGCTGGCAGCTCGACCCAAGGAAGCCATATTAGTCTGGATTGAGATCGAAAAACATCATGCCTCTTACTTGCATTTAATTGCTGATAAATGGATGAGTGCCCATGCAGAAATTGGCCAAGAAAAAATAGGCTTACAGCATTTAAAAGATCAATTAGCAGAGCAAGCCGGCGGTGAATTATTAGATATTGTTTATCGTAATTGTTTGAAAATTGAAGGTGCTGAAGTTGCTGAGCGGTTAATGTCAGATATCATGCTTACGACACCAAGTTTGGTCGCAATGACTAAACGACTTGAATCTCAATGGATCTTAGCAAAAGATGCTAATAATCAACCACTTGAACAAGATATTAAGGCTTCCCTCGACTTACTAAAGCTGAGAACAAGTACTTTAGTTCGTTATACTTGTAGTAGCTGTGGATTTAGAGCTAAGCGTTTTTATTGGCAGTGTCCTGGCTGTAATCACTGGGATGTTTATTCCCCAAAACGCAGCGAAGGCATGAGCTTCTCAAATTGATGATCTGCTTTTACGCTGTTGGTGATTCCGTTAAAAATGAAGCAATAGATGTTTAAAAAGTTAAAAGGACAGAAGTGAATATCACAATTATTGGTAGCGGTTATGTTGGACTGGTTACTGGAGCATGTTTAGCAGAATTGGGTAATCATGTATTTTGCTTAGATGTCGATCAAGCAAAGATTGATATCTTAAATAGTGGCGGAGTCCCTATTTATGAGCCAGGGTTAAAAGAGATGATTAGCCGTAACGTGGAAGCCGGTAGGATTCAATTTTCTACGGATATAAAAGCGAGTGTTGAGCATGGTGAGATTCAGTTTATCGCTGTTGGTACTCCACCAGATGAGGACGGCTCAGCTGATCTTAAATATGTTTTGGCTGCGGCCAAAAACATTGCAAAATACATGACAAGTTTCAAAGTTGTGATTGATAAATCGACAGTGCCAGTTGGAACAGCACTAAGAGTTAGTCATCTGATTCGAACTGAACTAGATGCGAAGGGCTTAGTCGATCTCAACTTTTCAGTGATTTCTAATCCAGAGTTTTTAAAAGAAGGTGCTGCGGTTGAAGATTTCATGCGCCCTGATCGGATTGTAGTTGGTTCGGATGAGGATGAAGCTGGTTTATATGCAAGAGAGCTAGTTCGTAAATTGTATGCACCGTTCAATCGTCACCATGAACGAACTTACTATATGGATGTGAAAAGTGCGGAACTGACAAAGTATGCTGCTAATGCCATGTTAGCAACGCGGATTTCGTTCATGAACGAGTTAGCGAATTTGGCGGATATCGTAGGAGCAGATATTGAGGCTGTTCGTCAAGGTATTGGCTCTGACTCTCGAATTGGTTATGGGTTTTTATATGCTGGAACGGGTTATGGGGGCTCTTGTTTCCCTAAAGATGTGCAGGCCTTGTCTAATACGGCCAACGAGCATCAACTAGACTTGCGGATTTTACGGGCGGTAGAGGATGTAAATAATCTCCAAAAAGGGATCTTAGTAAATAAGATTATTAAACAGTTTGGAGAAGATTTAAATGGTAGGACCTTTGCTATTTGGGGATTAGCATTTAAACCTAATACCGATGATATGCGTGAAGCACCGAGTCGGGTCATTATTAGTGAATTAGTAAGAAGGGGGGCAATGATTGTTGCACATGATCCCGTTGCGAGTGAGGAAGCGATGCGTTCTTTAAGGCTCGACTTTGTAGACGCGCCAGAGTTATTAAATCGGATAACGATGGTAGAAAAACCGATGTTAGCGATCCCTGATGCTGATGCATTAATTATTGTGACAGAATGGAAGGCCTTTAGAAGTCCAGATTTTGAATTGTTAAAGCAACAGTTAAAAACACCAATTATTTTTGATGGTCGTAATTTATTTGAACCTTCTGTTATGTCAGAGCATGGTTTTAATTACCAAGGTATTGGTCGTCACAATTAACTAGATAAAGATACAAGATGCGCAATAGAGATTTCATTACACAAAAAGTAGCCATCGATGCAGATGGAGTGGATGGGTTTCAGAAAACTCGTTTACTAGTCGTTGGTGATGTGATGCTTGATCGCTATTGGTTTGGTGATACAGAGCGAATTTCTCCTGAAGCGCCTGTGCCCATTGTCCAAATCAAAAAAATTGAAGAGCGTTTGGGTGGTGCCGCAAACGTAGCAAGAAATGGCGCATCTCTAGGTGCAAAGATTGCAATTTTAGGACTTATTGGTCATGATGAAGCAGGTCGTCAGGTAGAAAAGATGCTTTCTGAGCAAGCGATTCAAAGTCATTTACAAATTGATGAAACGGTACCAACGATTGTAAAGTTGCGAGTAGTAGCTCGTCAGCAACAACTTATTCGTCTTGACTTTGAGGAGGATCCTGCAAATGATGTCTTGCTTTCAAAGTTAGCAATTTTTGAGGAATTATTACCTAATGTTCAAGCTGTCATTTTTTCTGATTATGGTAAAGGTGCTCTCAAACATATTCCTCAGATGATTCAACTCGCCAAGGCGGCAGATAAAATTATCTTAGTTGATCCGAAGGGAAGTGACTATTCTAAATATGCTGGAGTTACAGTCATTACGCCGAATCGAAGTGAATTAAAACAGGTTATCGGTCGCTGGCAAACTGAGTCTGAATTGGCTCAAAAGGCTGAAAATTTAAGAAGTGATTTAGGTTTAGAGGCAATTCTGTTAACTCGATCTGAAGAGGGGATGACTCTTTTTAGGAAAAATAGCATTATTGATGTTGCTGCACAGGCAAGAGAAGTCTTTGATGTCTCTGGTGCAGGGGACACTGTCATTAGTACCCTCGCAGTTGCTTTGGCAGCAGGTTGGAGTTGGGAAACAGCGATGGCCTTAGCAAATCGTGCAGGCGGAATAGTCGTTGGTAAATTAGGCACAGCAACTGTTTCTTGGAAGGAGTTAATGTGAGATTTATTGTGACTGGAGCAGCGGGTTTCGTCGGCTCAAATATTATCGCGGGGCTCAATGCTCGAGGAATCAAAGACATCATCGCAGTGGATGATTTAACGCAAGCTTACAAATATCGCAATATGGCGGATTTAGAGATTTCAGATTACTTTGATCGGTATGATTTTTTAGATCGATTGAAATCTGGCTCACTTGGTAAAATTCAAGCAGTTTTTCATGAAGGTGCTTGTTCAGACACAATGGAGTCTGATGGGCATTATATGATGGAGAATAACTATCGATATACACTGGATTTACTCGATATTTGTACGGAGCAAAAAATTGCTCTGCTGTATGCCTCTTCAGCAGCCACTTATGGTGGATCAGAAATTTTTATTGAAGAACGTCAGTACGAAAAACCGCTTAATGTTTATGGCTATTCGAAATTTTTATTTGATCAGATTCTAAGACAACGTATCGCTGAGAAAAAACTAACTTCCCAAGTAGTTGGTTTTCGATATTTTAATGTGTATGGACCGAGAGAATCACACAAAGGGAGAATGGCCTCCGTTGCTTTCCATCACTTTAATCAATTTCAAAATGGTAAAACTGTGAAGTTATTTGGACCATATGATGGCTATAACGCAGGGGAACAGTCTAGGGATTTTGTTTATATTGATGATGTTGTTAAAGTTAACTTCTTTTTCTTAGATAATCCCCATCTCTCAGGCATCTTTAATTTAGGTTCTGGGCGTGCTCAACCATTTAATGATGTTGCCCGTGCGGTTGTAAATCATATGGATTACCATCTCTTAGGGGCATCCTTTAAAGAAAAAAATCTAACTGATTTAGTTGCCGAAAAAAGGATTGAATACATTGATTTTCCTGAAGATCTGAAAGGTAAGTATCAATCCTTTACTCAGGCAAATCTAGATTTATTAAGATCTGTTGGATATCAAGAAAACTTCCACTCGGTTGAGCAGGGCGTGAGTAAATATATCCAATGGCTATTTAAAAACGCTAATTTTTTATCTACCCCTACTTCATAAATAAACTTTGTAAGTAAATTTTTTCTATACGTCAACCTATAACTACCTATAGCGTTGGCTCAAATTCATAGTAATGTTGCTATGAATTTTTGATAGGAGTAGTTATGAAATTTACGAATCGAAATTTATTTATTGCGAATAGTCACCAAAGTGTTAAAAAGATTTTAATTAGCATTGGTTTGACCTTAGCCATCGCAATGGTGCCCCATGTCTTTGCTGAAAGCATCAATACCGTCTCTCAAGAGGTGTTACAGAACATAAAGGGGGTTGGTGCTAGTAAAGCAAAAAAAATCATTTCTGAAAGACAACAAGGTGGTAATTTTCAAAGTGCCAGTGACTTAAGGCAGCGAGTAAAAGGCGTTGGTGAAAAAACACTGAGTAAGATGGACCAAGCTGGAATTACCTTTACAGAGGCGGCCCAAGTTCGTGATGCGAAGGAAGCTGAACCGGCAATTGCTAACTCTGAAAAAAGAATTCGAAGTAGAAGTCGTAAAACAGAATAATTTGAATTAAACCATTCAGGCGTTTAGATAAGATCATTTCAAATCAGAGTTAAAATTGATTCATCTAAATGTCTGAAGGTTGCTAAGTCTATGGCCGAATTGAATTCTCAAAATAATCCCGCTGAAAATGAGCCTGTTTATTACCCAACGATTGCTGAAATTGTTGGCAAAACGCCATTGATTCGTCTGCAACGAATATCAGGTGTTGGTAATCAAATCAGAAACAATATTATTTTAGGAAAATTAGAGGGTAATAACCCCGCTGGATCCGTCAAAGATCGTCCAGCTTTATCGATGATTAAAAAGGCTCAAGAGAGGGGGGATATTGCTCCAGGAGATACACTCATTGAAGCTACGAGTGGCAATACCGGAATCGCCTTAGCGATGGTTGCAGCGATTTTAGGTTACAAAATGGTTTTAGTGATGCCAGACAATCAAAGTTTGGAGCGACGTCAGAGTATGACCGCATATGGTGCCGAGTTGATTTTGACGCCATCCTCAGGGGGGATGGAGTACGCACGTGATTATGCTAAACAATTACAAAAAGAAGGGCGCGGCATTGTTTTAGACCAATTTTCTAACCGTGATAATCCTCTAGCGCATATCGAAGGTACTGGCCCCGAAATTTGGGAAGATACGAAGGGAAGAATCACCCACTTTGTATCCTCAATGGGCACTACCGGAACTATTACTGGCGTATCAACATTTTTAAAAGCACAAAATCCGCATATTCAAATTATTGGTGTGCAACCAACAGAAGGGTCACAGATTCCAGGTATTCGGAAATGGGCTCCTGATTATTTACCTAAAATTTTCGAGGCCAATCGGGTTGATAGTTTGGAATATGTCAATCAAATGGAAGCGGAAGAAATGTGCCGTAGATTAGCTAGAGAAGAGGGGATTTTCTGTGGTGTCTCTGCTGCGGGAACATTAGTGGCAGCCCTTCGGATTGCCGAGAGAATCGAGAATGCTACTGTTGTTTTTGTCGTTTGTGACCGGGGCGATCGTTATTTGTCGACGGGGGTTTTTCCTGCTTAAATGAATTCAGTGTCTCTCCACGGGCAGGATTTTTTTGCTCAGGATTGAAGTTGCTGGCAACCTGATAACCAAATTCAGTGACAGCCATTGCATAAAAAAAACTGCGGTTATATTGTGTAATGACTTCAAAATTCTTTAATCCTATCCAATAGGTAACGGACTCAATGCCTTTTGAATCGATGATGGGAAGGTCAACAATAAGCGCTAAATCATCGGCTCGAGTTGAGCTAGGTATCGTCTCAATGATTTTCATTGTTTTTAATTGAGCGAGTGTCCATTTTGGATTTGGATCACCATCAGCAATACGGCGAATCGTATCTAGAGTATCTGAGCTTGTTTTAACTGGAATTAAAATGGGTTGATTCGTTACCCAGCCATGCTGTACTAAAAAATTAGCAATGCTTGCCATCGCATCTGAGGCACTATTCCTCAGATCAACCAAACCATCTTTATCTCCATCCTTTGCAAATTTAAGTAAGCTAGTTGGCATAAATTGTGGCATACCAATTGCACCAGCAAATGAACTGGATTGGGTTAAGCACGCTTTAAACTGAATGGGGTTATCAATTTGACCAGACGGACTACAAAATGTGATTAAGTCAGCTAGCTGTTCTTTAAACATTTGGGATCGTGCAACACGATTCGAGGTGTCGGGGTAATCAAATGCAAGTGTTACCAAAACATCTCGCACAGGGAAACGTCCCATATTTTTCCCATAGATCGTTTCAATGCCTAAGATGCCGACAATTAATGCTGCTGGGACACCAGTTACATTTTCTAAATGGATTAATTCTTCTTGGTTAGCTAACCAAAATTGTTGACCAGCCTTGATTCGAAACGGATCTAGGGCATTTTGCTGGTATTTAAGCCAGTTTTTTTTTGCCCTTGCACCAACTGTTGGGGCTATGTATTGTTTTGCGGTCAGTTGCGGGATTACATCAACAAATGCTTCCCTTAACTTATCGAGTGATAAGTTTCTTTTTAAACTGATTTCAATCAAAAACAAATCTAGTACTTCGGATTGCGATAGTTTGACGGAGGCCTCCAAGGACTCACTAGAGTTTTTCTTTTTTAACTCTTCCGATTCTTGGGCGCTGGCATTAGTACAAATCCCGAGAAGGGAAAACATTACGAAGAAAAATGTCGTAATGAGGTTAAATTTTTTAGAAATTATCATGAGTGATTAAAGTTTCAGTAATAATAGAACGATCAAATAACTCTTAAATACAAATTTCAATTATGCCTACCGGATTCATTTCTCATCCCGATTGTATCAAGCATGAAATGGGAAATTATCATCCAGAATCTCCAGAACGACTGAGTGCCATCGAAGATCAGTTGCTACTGAGTCGAATTAACGATTATGTCGTTAAGCTGAGTGCACCTTTGGCAACAGAAGAAGAGCTAAACTTAGTGCATTCAAAACAACACATTGAGTTTATCAAAAGTATTCGTCCATTAAGTGGATATGCAGAAATTGACGGCGATACTTTTTTGAACCCTGATACCTGGAATGCATCATTAAGAGCTGCTGGTGCAGGAATCATTGCTGTAGACGCTATTATGAACAAAGAACTGGTGAATGCTTTTTGTTCGGTTAGGCCCCCTGGGCACCATGCTGAACCTGATAAGGCCATGGGGTTTTGTTTTTTTAATAATGTAGCAATTGCTGCTCAGTATGTGGTTAAAAAATATGGTGTTCAAAGAGTTGCGATTATTGACTTTGATGTTCATCATGGCAATGGCACAGAGCGTGCTGTGATGAATGATGATCATTTTTTGATGTGTAGTTTCTTTCAGAACCCATTATTCCCTTTTTCTGGCACCCTTAATCCAGCTGATAATATGGTTAATATCCCCGTTCCAGCATTTACGAGTGGAACTGAAATACGCCAGTTGGTTGAGGAACAATGGTTGCCAAGGTTACATACATTTCAGCCCGAGTTTATTTTTATCTCAGCAGGTTTTGACGCCCATCGAGAAGATGAATTAGGCCAAATGAGTCTCGTTGAGTCGGACTATGCTTGGCTCACGAAACAAATTGTTCAAATTGCAAAACAATATGCGCAGGGCAGAATTGTCAGTTGTTTAGAAGGTGGTTATAACTTATCAGCATTATCAAGGAGTGTAGTTGCTCATATCAAAGAGCTTGCTGAAATTTAATTTTAAAGTTTGTGATTTGTTGAAAGGTTCAGAGATGATGAATACAATTTTTGAAAAGGATTTAGATAAAAATCCTGCTAACTTTGCAGCGATGTCCCCACTCAATTTTATTGAGCGCACAGCGAGTATTTATCCGAAGCACTTAGCCATTGTGCATGGCTCTCTTCAGCAGAATTGGCAGACAACTTATACTCGTTGTAGGCAGTTAGCGAGTGCACTGTCTAAGATTGGAATTAAAAAGGGAGATACAGTTGCGGTCATGTTGCCCAATACGCCCCCAATGGTAGAGGCTCATTTTGGTGTGCCGATGACAGGCGCAATTCTGAATTGCTTAAATACTCGACTTGACCCGGAGTCCATTGCTTTTATGCTCAACCATGGAGAGGCGAAAGTCGTCATTATCGATCCTGAATTTAGTCACACAATGGTTCGAGCCATTGAAATTGCTGCTCGCGAACCATCTTCTAAAGTCCGAGATTTAATGGTGATTGATGTTGAGGATATTTTATATACTGGTAATGGTGTGAAAGTAGGTCAGACATCTTATGAAGAATTTTTGAGCACTGGCGACGCTAATTTTGCTTGGCAATATCCGAATGATGAGTGGGATTCTATTTGTTTAAATTACACCTCAGGCACAACGGGCAATCCTAAGGGGGTGGTTTATTCTCACCGCGGTGCAGCCACCAATGCGATATCTAATATTTTAGAATGGGATATGCCACGTCATCCTGTCTATTTGTGGACTTTACCTATGTTTCATTGTAATGGGTGGTGTTTCCCTTGGACGATTGCTGCACGAGCTGGGGTCAATGTTTGTTTGCGAAAAGTTGATGCCATCAATATCTTTAACGCGATGAAAACGTTGGGAGTGACTCATTATTGTGCAGCCCCGATTGTCCATAGCTTACTAGTTAATGCTTCGGATGAATTAAGAAAGGACGTACCAAGAGGCGTGAAGGCCATGGTCGCGGGAGCTGCGCCTCCTGCTTCGATGATTGAGGGGATGGAAGAAATGGGTTTTGATCTCACTCATGTCTATGGTCTGACAGAAACTTATGGGCCAGCGGCTGTCTGTGTAAAGCATCAAGATTGGGATGGTCTGCCGATCGGCGATCGTGCCGCACTGAATGCCCGACAAGGAGTTCGTTATCACATGCAACAAGAAATGAATGTAATTGATCCTGAGACCCTCATCCCTGTGCCTGCGGATGGACAAACCATGGGTGAAATCGTCTTTAAGGGCAATATTGCCATGAAAGGTTATTTAAAAAACCCAACCGCTACTGCTGAAGCCTTTCATGGGGGGTGGTTTCATACGGGAGATTTAGCTGTGATTCATCCGGATGGCTACATAAAAATCAAAGATCGCAGCAAAGACATCATTATTTCTGGCGGAGAAAATATCTCCTCTATAGAGGTCGAGGATATTCTTTATCGTCACCCAGCTGTCTTAGCTGCTGCGGTGGTTGCGAAGCCAGATGCCAAATGGGGAGAAACACCTTGCGCCTTTTTAGAGCTAAAACAAAATTCTAATGTGACAGAGCAAGAGATTATTAATTACTGTAAATTACACCTTGCTGGATTTAAAGTGCCAAGAGCCGTCGTTTTTGGAGAGTTACCAAAAACTTCAACTGGAAAAATTCAAAAGTTTGAATTACGTAAACTTGCCGGCTCAATAAAAGCCTTCAATGTATAGTGGTTAATAGTTTTGTTTTACTTTTTTGTAAAATAGAAGTCAGTAAGCATTTAATTAAATTTTTTGGGTTCGATAAATGAAGATATTAGTTGCTGTAAAACGCGTGATTGACTACAACGTCAAGATTAGAGTTAAGTCAGACCAATCCGGTGTTGAAACCGCTAACGTCAAAATGAGCATGAATCCTTTTGATGAGATAGCAGTTGAGGAAGCTGTTCGTTTAAAAGAAGCTGGTGTTGCCACAGAAGTGATAGCGGTTTCTATTGGACCAACAACATGTCAAGAAACCCTCCGGACTGCCATGGCAATCGGCGCTGATCGTGGCATTTTGGTCGAAACGAACGAAGAGATTCAGCCTTTAGCTGTCGCAAAAATTCTTAAAGCAATTGTAGATAAAGAGCAACCTCAAATAATCATTTTAGGTAAGCAGGCAATTGATGACGATAGTAATCAAACTGGTCAAATGTTAGCGGCATTAATGAATGCAGCCCAGGCAACGTTTGCCTCTAAAGTGCTTGTACAAGATGGTAGCCTATCTGTTACCCGTGAAATTGACGGTGGTTTGGAAACACTTGCATTGAAACTACCTGCAGTAATAACGACTGACCTAAGATTGAATGAACCAAGATATGTAACCTTGCCGAATATCATGAAAGCCAAGAAAAAACCTCTTGAAGTCATGAAGCCTGAAGATTTAGGGGTTGACTTTACGCCACGTCTTAAAACTCTCAAAGTGGTTGAGCCTGCAGCAAGATCTGCAGGTGTAATGGTTCCAGATATTAAAACTTTGGTCGAAAAACTTAAAAATGAAGCAAAGGTAATCTAAATGGTCGCATTAGTCATAGCAGAGCATCAAAATAACTCTATCCAAGCAGGTACTTTAAATGTCGTTACGGCAGCTACTCAGTTATCGAGTGAAGTACATGTTTTAGTGGTTGGTAGTCAAGCTGGAGAGGCCGCTGTTGCTGCGGCAAAAATAAAAGGTGTCAGTAAGGTTTTATTGGCTCAGGCAGATTATTTTGCGAATCAACTTGCCGAGCCTTTAAGTGCCCAGGTGGTTGCTATTGCGCAAAATTACAGCCATATTCTGACAAATGCCACACCTTTTGGTAAGAATATTTTGCCAAGAATTGCAGCTTTGTTGGATGTCGCTCAAATTTCTGAAGTAACTCATATTGTTTCTAGCGATACTTTCGAAAGACCTATTTATGCTGGTAACGCAATTGCTACAGTGCAAGCTACCGATGCAATTAAAGTAATGACGGTCAGAGCAACATCTTTTGAACCTTCCACCTTGGATGGCCAGGCGATTGTAGAAGAGGTAGTTGCTGTCGCAAATCCTGAGTTATCTAATTTTACAAGTAATGAAACAGTTAAATCAGATCGTCCTGAATTGACCGCTGCGAAAATTATTGTCTCTGGTGGCCGTGGCTTGGGCTCTGCAGAAAATTATCATTCTGTGATGGAACCCTTAGCTGATAGGCTAGGCGCTGCTTTAGGCGCATCAAGAGCTGCTGTAGACGCAGGTTATGTGCCTAACGATTACCAAGTCGGTCAAACAGGGAAAATTGTTGCTCCACAACTTTACGTTGCGGTTGGTATCTCTGGCGCTATTCAACACCTTGCAGGGATGAAAGATTCAAAAGTAATCGTTGCCATTAATAAAGATCCAGATGCTCCTATCTTTGGTGTTGCAGATTATGGTTTAGTAGCGGATCTTTTTTCAGCAGTACCAGAGTTGCTGCAAGAACTTGGATAATTTTTTAGAGTAGAAGTATTTGTTGTTAGTTTGTTCGTTGATTCATTCTTTAAGGAGAAAAAATGTCTTACCAAGCCCCATTAAAGGAAATGGCATTTGTGATGAATCAACTTGCTGGATTATCGGATGTTTGCAAATTACCTGCTTATCTAGAAAGTGAATTAGATTCTGAGATGGCTCATGCCATCTTGGAGGAGAGTTCTAAGTTTGCTCAAGAAGTCTTAGATCCACTCAATTGGCCAGCCGATTGTGAACCAGGTTCGTTCCAGGATAATCAAGTTTTTACTGCGAAGGGTTTTAAGGAAGCTTATCAATTATTCACTTCTGGTGGCTGGCAAGGTGTCTTTCATTCACAAGAATATGGTGGACAGGGCTTACCGAAACTAGTCGCAACTGCCTGTACTGAAATGATGAATTCTGCGAATTTATCTTTTGCACTCTGCCCATTATTAACCGATGGGGCAATTGAAGCCTTAATGACTGCGGCGAGCGATTCAGTAAAAAATCAATTTTTACCAAATATGATTTCGGGTAAGTGGACTGGCACGATGAATTTAACTGAGCCCCAGGCAGGGTCAGATTTATCTTTAGTTAGAACCAAGGCTTTGCCACAGACTGATGGTACATATCAGATTTTTGGCACAAAAATTTATATTACTTATGGCGAACATGATCTCGCCGAAAATATTATTCACCTTGTCTTAGCTAGAACGCCTGATGCACCAGAGGGAGTTAAGGGCATTTCCTTATTTGTTGTGCCCAAATTTCTAGTCAATCAAGATGGTACTCTTGGAAAACGCAATGATGTTCATTGTGTCTCGATTGAGCATAAGCTTGGAATCAAAGCAAGTCCTACAGCTGTCTTGCAATATGGGGATAATGGCGGCGCTATTGGTTATTTAGTAGGTCAAGAAAACCGTGGCCTCGAGTACATGTTTATTATGATGAATGCAGCAAGGTTTAATGTTGGCATGCAAGGCGTTTCCGTATCCGAGAGGGCTTATCAAAGGGCGGTACAGTATGCAAAAGACCGTTTACAAAGTAGAGACTTGGCGGGTTCGTCTGGACCAGTTGCGATTATTCATCATCCTGATGTGAAACGCATGCTCCTCACTATGAGAGCGTATACCCAGGCAAGCCGGAGTTTGGCTTATGTGGGCGCTGCATCTCAAGATTTGGCTCATCATGCCATGAATGAAGAAGAAAAGCAGTGGTCCCAGGCCTTTTTTGAGTATCTAGTTCCCATCATTAAGGGATTTTCTACTGAAATATCGGTTGAAGTTGCTAGTCTTGGGATTCAGGTACATGGGGGAATGGGCTATATTGAAGAAACGGGAGCTGCCCAATATTTACGTGATGCCAGAATATTACCGATATACGAGGGTACTACAGCGATTCAAGCGAATGATTTAGTTGGTAGAAAAACCCTCAAAGATGGCGGAAGGGTGGCAAAGTGTATTGCTAGAGAAATTGAAGCGACTGAGCAACTGTTGGCACTAAATGCATCGGCAGCAGCCTTAAGTATGTTGACCCATTTAAAGGCCGCTAGAGGCGCCTTTGAAGAGGTTGTTGATTATGTTGTGACCAATACCAAAGAGGATATCAAGGCTGTGTTTGGTGGGAGTGTGACCTATTTAAAATTAGCTGGATTGACATTATCTGGTTGGCAAATGGCTAGATCATTATTGATTGCCCAGGACTTACAAAAGGATGATCCAGAATTCTATCGTGCCAAAATTACTACTGCTCTATTCTTCGCCGAGCATCTGTTGACGCAAGTACCAGGTCTTGCGATTGCAGTAACTCAAGGTGGTAAAAATATCAATACGATGGCAGCTGAACAGTTCTAAAGCGATTGGGAGCTATCTCTTACTGAGAAATTTTTCTTGCAGCCTCAATTTGCATATTGAAATATTGTTCAAAAGCAATCGCTAAGCCAGACATCAGGAAAAATGCCCCAACCATTAGGGCGAAAATTACACATAGAATGATTAACCAGCCTGATTGGTTTTTTGTTTCGGTGTCAGCATTAAATTGTGCATCGAACTTTTCATCGAGTCGAAGTCCAAAAGCAAAGGTAGCTAACCAACTCGCCAAAATGGAAGCCTCTCCTAAAATGACTGCAATCCATCCCATTAAGGATTCTTTTTCAGTCTGAGCTAACTCAAACCAGCCCCAAATACCAAACAGTAAGCAGGCGATTTGTAAGTAGAACCACTTGCTTTTAAAGCCGTATAAATAAACCCAATGTAGGCCTGTGCCAGGTAAAAAAGTGCTGATAGAGCAATTTATTAATTTTGATTTGAAGTAAGTCATATCTGTAATGATAATGCTTAGCTTGCAATTTTGTATTTCCCTCTCAAGAGTGGTAATTTTTATTCCTTTTTATCTCTGGCAAAAACCAAGACATCACCACTTTTGCCAAATAACAATAATTGATTTTGATTTTGTTGCCACGAACGGTAGTCTTCTAAAACATTTAAAAAATCTTGTTCTAGTTGATTGCGCTGGTTTTCAAGACACATTTTACGAGTGCTACCGATCGGCCCAAGTTCAATAGCGCCTTTGCTATCTTCTTTTAGATTTGAGAAAAAATTATTGCAACCAGTCGAGCCGGAAAGCATTTTTTTAGATGCGTCAAAAACAATGAAGATGTGATCAGAATTACTTGCTTGCGGAATCACTCTAAACTTGATTTGGCCATTTTGCGGGGGAAGATTCCAGCGGACTAATGTCCAACGTCCATTTAAATCATTTAAAGGTGGGGAAGAGCAGACATTACAGTCAGGTAGGATCGAAGCGCAAGAAACCAATAAGAATAAGCCTAAAAAGCTGATATATCGGTAGAAAATACCTAAAAAAGGCTTTTTTGATGAAGAAGTGTTTGTCGTCATATTGGTTTTACGCTAAAATAGTAGGTTTTCCGGATTAGTAATTTTACTGAATTCATTTTGCAACTGAAATATTGCGAAAGCAAATGAAGTTTACAGTTCAGTATTGTTTAGCTTGTCCTGGTATCCGATTAATTTTTTGATTTATTTTTAAGGAAATACTTATGGTCGTTATTCGACTTGCTCGTGGTGGTTCTAAAAAGCGTCCCTTTTACAGTGTAGTAGTAACGGACAAGCGTAATCGTCGTGACTCTAATTTTGTCGAGCGTTTAGGCTACTATAACCCTCGTGCTATTTCAACTGAACAAGGTTTCCGTGTTGCTCAAGATCGTTTAACTTATTGGACAGGTGTTGGTGCTGAAATGTCTCCAACCGTTAAACGTTTAATCAAGCAACATAAAACTGTAGCTTAATTTTTATCTTAGTTTGCATAATCATGGGGCCTTTCAAAGGCCTCCTCGATTTACTCAGGTCAACGGACTTTGTTCTTCATATGACCTGCTGCAGTAAATCTGCTACAACTAATTTACTCATCGTCAATTGAATCCCCAATCGAAAGATATCCTACCAGCTGATTTGGTTGAACTCGGCACGGTGATTGACGCTTACGGTATTAAGGGCGCTTTAAAAGTCCGTCCTTTTTCAGATGACCCAGTAGCACTATTAAAGGCTAAAGAGGTCTGGATTAGGCATCCCGGTGACCCTGGTAACTTAAAAAATTATCAGGTCTATTCTTCTCGAAATCATAGTGGTACGATTCTTTTGGAACTGACGGGATTAACTGATCGTGAGTTAGTTTTAAGTCTCAAATCTGCAGAAATCTTGGTTTCTCGCAAATCCTTTCCTAGCCTAAGTCAAGATGAGTATTATTGGTCGGATTTGATCGGCTTGTCAGTCGTCAATCAACATCAAGAAATACTTGGCAATGTTACTGAATTGATGGATAACGGCGTTCAGTCTGTCTTGGTCATTGAGGATGATGTAAAAAAACAACGTTTAATCCCTTTTGTGGCACCTTTCATTCTGGAAGTGTTTTTACGGGGAACGGATGAGCCGAAAATTGTAGTTGATTGGGAAAATGACTGGTGATTCTAAAGCAAACTAATCTTCGATTAGCTTGAGTACTTAAATCAAAATTCATTGAAAATCAACAAAAGTTCAATTTCCAAGGAAGCATCGAAATGCGATTTGATGTACTAACTATTTTTCCTGAAATGTTTGAGGCTATTACTCAATATGGAGTGACTAGTCGTGCTTTTTCAAAAGAAATTCTCCATTTAAAAACCTGGAACCCAAGAGACTTTACTAGCGATCCTCGTAAGACAGTAGATGATCGTGCTTATGGTGGTGGCCCCGGAATGGTAATGATGGTTGGGCCATTAGAAGATGCTCTACAGGCGGTGCAAGAGGATATTGCTAGCTCCAGTGCGATGAAAAAAGGACCCACAGTTCTGATGTCCCCCCAAGGTAGGGTCTTCAACCAAGATTTAGCCAAGGAAATGAGTCAGTTAGAACAGATCACATTTGTTTGTGGCAGATATGAAGCGGTAGATCAACGATTTATCGAACGGCATGTTGATTTTGAATTAAGTATTGGTGATTACGTGGTTTCAGGAGGGGAGTTACCCGCTTTAGTGGTAATGGATAGCCTTATTCGATTGATGCCAAATGTACTTGGAGATGCAAATTCTGCTCAGCAAGATAGCTTTAGTGATGGACTTTTAGACTGTCCTCACTATACAAGACCAGAAAATTATAAAAATTTTTTAGTTCCGGGGGTGCTTTTAGGCGGACATCACGGTAGAATAGAGAGTTGGCGTCGTAATGAATCATTAATTGCGACACAAAAGAGTCGTCCTGATCTTATTTTGGCGGCTCGAAAAAAAGGGTTGTTGAGTTTAAAGGATGAAAAAGTTTTGCAAGAGTATTTAGAAACCTTGGCATCTGGGCTCAACAAATAACTGTTTAATCGTATCCTCTTACGAGTCCCGAATCAAAGTAGTTATAGATTCACGAGGGAATAAAACGTCGTAATGATACTTAAGGAAATCACATGAATTTGATTGAAAAAATTGAGCAAGAAGAAATTGCTCGTCTAACTAGTAATAAAGTAATTCCACCATTTGCTCCTGGCGATACACTCATTGTGAGCGTTAACGTGGTTGAAGGTACACGTAAGCGTGTGCAGGCATTTGAAGGCGTTGTAATTGCGAAACGTAATCGTGGCTTAAATTCTAGCTTCATCGTTCGTAAAATCTCCTCTGGTGAGGGTGTTGAAAGAACATTCCAAACTTACTCTCCTTTAATCGCAAGTATTGAAGTTAAACGTCGTGGTGATGTTCGCCGTGCGAAACTTTATTACCTCCGTGAGCGTTCTGGTAAATCAGCACGTATTAAAGAGAAGTTAGTTGCTCGTACTAAGGTTGCTAAGGTTGTAGAGACTCCAGCTCAATAAGCTTGGAATCAACGCTAGAGATAGCGGATCAATCCAAAGTAATCAGAAGCCCCGGGGTTTATCTTCGGGGCTTTTTTATTGGTAAGGTGGTCAACTAGTCGAAGATTCTTTATAATTGAATGATGCGACCTAGAGTTCCTAAGTATGACCCTCAATTGGTACCAATTTTGGTGCCCTCATTAGACACCCCCGCAATTGATGAAAAATTTCTCAATGAGACCGCATTGCGTGATCGTTTTACGAATCATGTTGAGTGGGTTCCAGAGTTAACAGACGAGTCTAGATTATCCATTGGTTATCTAGATACCTATGAGAAGCGCATTGCTGGTGTTTTAGTACCTCTCCTCAATATCGATGATCAAATTCATGTACTACTCACGAAGAGAGCCGCTCATTTAAACGATCACGCCGGACAGATTAGTTTTCCAGGCGGGCGTAAAGAAGATTCTGATTCGGATATTCAAATCACTGCACTACGAGAGGCAAAAGAAGAAATTGGCTTAAATCCATCTCATGTGGAGATTTTAGGATCCTTACCTGACTATCATACGATTACAGGTTATCAAGTTACGCCAGTCGTTGGTATGGTGAGTCAATTGAAGGATTTTTCGCCCGACACGAACGAAGTCGATGAGATTTTTATGGTCCCTCTCGCTTTTTTAATGAATCCTGCTAATCATCAAATTCGTCAACGAACCACTGAAGATGGAAGTCGTACTTTTTATGCGATGCCCTATGAGAATCGGTTTATTTGGGGGGCTACTGCTGGGATGCTAAGGAACTTGTATCACTTTTTGAGGGCGCCTCAACAATGACCTTTTTTTCAGTTTTATTTGCTTTATTTGCCGAGCAATATATTCCTGTCGGTAAGGATCACTGGATCGTAAGAATATGTCGCAATTGGGTAAAAAAAGTACCAAATTATTTTGATACAGGCGAAGCTGACTCGGCAAAAATTGCGATTGCAGTTCTTTTAATTCCACCTGTAATGATCGTTTTAGGTGTGCATTTATGGTTAATTTTTAATCAACCACTTTTCGCCTTAATTTGGAATGTTACGATTGTTTATTTTTTCATGGGCTTCAGACAATTTAGTCATCATTTCACAAAAATTCAAGAACTTCTCAATAATCGTCAAATTGAATTAGCTAGAGCCGAGTTAAGCGCATGGGTGGGTCCAAGTTTAAATACTGAGACCTTACCTGAGTCTGAATTGGTAAGGCATACCTTGGAGCGATCTATTTTGGCCGTTCATTCACATGTATTTGGTGTGTTTTTTTGGTTTTTAGTACCGATTGGTCCTGCTGGGGTTGTGATGTATCGCTTGAGTTTAATGGCTCAAGAGAATTGGAAATTTGGTAATGCAAGCCCAATTCTGATCGATCATATCAATAAATGGCGTTATTTAATTGATTGGGTGCCAACTAGACTAACTGCGATTGGTTTTACGATTGTGGGTAATTTTGAAAAAGCGGTTTATGCATGGCGATTTCATCAAAAAAAATGGGATAACCAGTCTGCGGCAATTTTAATTGGTACAGGAGGCGGTGCTTTGGGGGTTCAACTCGGAGAGCCTTTGGCGCAAGTCAATAGTTTAGAGGCTATTCAAATGGCAGAGGAGGGGGTTTTACCCGTGCAAGAATATGGAATGTTACCTATTGCCGCACATCTAGCCTCTGGAGCCTCTTTGGTGTGGAGAGCAGTCATTTTGTGGATGATTCTACTTGCTATGTTATCGGTAGCAATTTGGATTTGATCTTTTTCTTGGCTTTGACGCTTGACCAAATGAAGTTTTAGACTATTTAGTCGGACGCTCTAAAACTTGGGTCGTAGCATTTCTGGTTTCGTGAACTAATTGACGAAACAAGTTCAAGCGTTGTGGGGCGATTTTTCCTAAACCAACTGCTTTTAAGACAGCACAATCTGGTTCGTGTAAATGAGTGCAATTATGATATTTGCAGTGCCCAAGATAGGGTCCAAACTCAGTAAATGCGTGTTGTAGTTCACTTTCTGAAATATGCGCTAAGCCAAACTCTTGGAAACCAGGAGAATCAATTAAAGCGCCTAACTGGCCATTTTTGATACCCCATTCATTAGGTAAATCATAATATCGACATGCAGTCGTTGTGTGTTTACCCGTATCGAGTTTGATTGAGTGCTCACGAGTTTGTGCAAGTGCAGTTGGGATCCATTGGTTGAGAAGTGTAGATTTGCCCATGCCAGATTGACCAACTAAAACCGAGACCTTCCCAGCAAGGTGTTCTCTCAAAGAAAGCAAACTTTGTGGGGAGGACTTTGCCGAAATCTCGTGGATAGGAATATCTAAATTTCGATAAGGGGCCAAGAGCTCACGCGCTTTTTCGAGTGAATCGCTTAAATCTATTTTGTTCAATAAAATTCTAAATTCAATACCGTCATGTTCTGCAGCAATGGCGGCTCTACCCAATAAATCTGGTGAGAAAGCAGGCTGGGTTGCTAGGACTAAAATGACCTGATCCACATTAGCAGCGATTGATTTCGAGCGAAAGGCATCGGATCGAAAGAGTAGATTTTTCCTTGGCTGAATTTTTTCAATTACCGCTTGGTCATTTGATGTTTTCGAGAGCGATAAACGATCACCAACTGCAGCGAGGTGTTTTTTCCCGCGACTATTCACTTCCCAATATTCATCTTCCCCTGATGGGAGCTTTTGAATCGATCTAGCAATATAGTTTCTACCAAAAGAAGCAATTAATAACGAGTCAATAAGCTCAATTGGCATGAGTTAGTAATTTACCGAAGGGATAACTGGTAAAGATGCTCAATCCGAATCGGTGCTGGAGGATGGGAGTCATAAAATGCTGAATACCATCGATCGGGTGTCAAGGTTGCGGCATTATCTTGATAAAGCTTAATGAGTGCTTTAATTAGTTCATGGGCATCCGTTTTTTCAGCAGCAAATGCATCAGCTTCAAATTCATGTTTTCTGGATAGGAGGCTAGAGAACGGTGTGATGAAGAAGGTAAAGACTGGCGTGACTAAAAAGAATAAGGCTAATGCGAGACCAGCATTGTTTCCAGTTAGGGACGGTTCAACGCCAAGACCCTCATAAAACCACACTTGATTCATGAGCCAACCTAGCAAAGCGAGACCTAATAAGGTCGTGATAAAGGTCATCACCATTCTTTTACGAATATGGTTTTTCTTAAAGTGTCCAAGCTCGTGTGCCAAAACTGCCTCAATCTCAGAAGGAGACAATTTTTCGATGAGAGTATCAAAAAATACAATTCGCTTACTTTTGCCGATACCAGTAAAGTAAGCATTGCCATGAGCGCTACGTTTACTGCCATCCATGACAAATAAACCTTTACTGACAAAGCCGCAACGGTTTAAGAGGAGTTGGATAGAGTCTTTTAATGAGCCATCTTCTAGCGGTTTAAATTTATTAAAGAAAGGTGCAATCCAAATAGGAAAGACCCAAGTCGCAATCAAGATAAAACTCACCATGGTGATCCAAGCATAAACCCACCAATAATCACCAGCTTTAGCCATCAGAGTTAAAACAACCCAAAGGAGGGGAACTCCGATACAAAGACTTAAGAGGATGTTTTTGAAAAAATCAATGAAAAAGAGCTTTTTACTCATCCGGTTAAAACCAAAGTTTTCTTCTAAATGAAACTGACGATACCAAGAAAAAGGAAGATCAATCGCGCTTGAGAGAATACTAATACTCAAAATTAATGCAATTTGTTGCCAAACGCCAGCTGATAAAAAATTCAATAACTCTAAATGGACTAGATACAACAAACCGAAGATGGTGAAAACTAATAACATCGCTTGAGATAATGCGATTTCTAAGATTCCAAACCGTAGTTTAGCGACGGTGTAGTCGGCAGCCTTTTGATGATTTTCTAAAGTGATTTTTTCTTCAAAGCCTTTAGGGACAGTAGGGCGATGTTGAATCACCGATTTAATTTGACGATTTGCCAAAATAAATTGGATAAAAAGTCCGAGAAATAAAAAAAGAAGGAAAATATAGGTAAATATCATTTAGTAATTATAAGAGCGAGAGAGAAATTGAACACAGAATTGAAAAAAGACCGTTTAGTTTGGTTGGATATGGAAATGTCAGGTCTTGATCCTGACAAGGAAAAGATCTTGGAAATTGCTATTTTAATCACTGATGGTGAGTTGGAAATTGTTGCTGAGGGTCCGGTTCTAGTCATTCATCAAAGTGATGAAGTTCTGGACGCTATGGATTCTTGGAACAAAGGTACGCATGGTAAGTCAGGACTTATTGAAAAAGTGAAAGCTTCCCAGATTTCAGATGAGCAAGCACAAAAGATTTGTTTGGACTTCCTCAAGGAACACATCAAGCCGAATACTTCTCCGATGTGTGGCAATACGATTCATCAAGATCGTCGCTTTATGGCGAAATATATGCCGGAGTTAGAGGCATACTTTCACTATCGAAATATTGATGTTTCGACAGTAAAAGAGCTTTGTAAACGTTGGCAGCCCCAAACTGCAAAACTCTTTACGAAAAAACAAGCGCACACGGCCTTGGCCGATATCGTGGAGTCAATTGAAGAGTTACGTTTTTACCGCGCTAACTTCTTCCGGTCACCCGAAAGCTGAATACATTTTTATAGGGCGAAAATCTTACCTCGTCCGAATCGCTGACTTAGGGCGAAATGCTTTGACAATTTCTGGGTTGGTCTCGATATAGGGACCACCTATTAAATCAATGCAGTAGGGTACCGCAGCAAAAATTCCAGAAACTAAGGATTTACCCTCTTTATCTTTTAAACCCTCTAAGGTTTCGGTAATTGCTTTGGGTTGGCCCGGTAAGTTAATCATGAGCGCAGCATGGTTTTCTATTTCTCTGAGTGCTCCAACTTGTCTAGATAGAATCGCTGTCGGCACAAAATTCAAACTGATTTGACGCATTTGCTCACCAAATCCAGGCATTTCTCGGGTTGCAACGGCCAGGGTTGATTCCGGGGTAACGTCACGTCGACTAGGGCCCGTACCACCAGTGGTTAGTACTAAATCACAAAGTTCAACATCAACTAGCTCTTTAAGAGCAGTTTCGATCATCGATTGTTCATCAGCAATTAGACGTGTTTCAAATATCAATGGGTTTTGAACCACTTTTTCAAGCCAAGTTTTTAAAGCCGGAATACCCTCGTCCTGATAAATGCCAAGACTTGCTCTATCAGAAATAGAAATTAAGCCGATCTTGACCGATTCAAGCGATAATAATTGATCTGTTGTAGTGTCTGACATGGTGTGAATTCTTTCTGCTTTAGGGCCAATCAAAATTTATCGTTATGATATTCGAATGACAAAAAAAATATTTACTTACTCAAAAGAGCAATTTCAACAAATTATAAAAGATACCCTCGCTGACGCCAAAGCTTTAGGGGCGACCGATGCTGCAGTCGAGATCTCTGAAGGGCATGGTTTATCGATCAGTACGCGTTGTGGAGAAATTGAAACCATAGAACAAAGTGTCGATAAATCCATGGGAGTCAGTATCTACCTTGGGTACAAAAAAGGCAATGCCAGTACGAGTGATTTTTCTGAGGCGTCATTGAAAAGAACAGTGCAAGCTGCTTACGATATAGCAAGATTCACAGCCGAAGATACCTTTTCAGGGCTTGCTGAGGGTGAACTTTTAGAATTGTCGCCAAAAGATTTAGATTTATTCCATCCATGGGAGCTGTCCGTTGAAGAGGCAGTAGAGATTGCACGAAAGGCTGAGGCAGCTAGTTTTGCTGTCAGTAAATTGATTACGAATAGTGATGGTGCGACAGTCGCATCGAATCAAGCGCATTTTCAGATGGGGACTACCAAAGGCTTCTTAGCTGGCTATCCATTTTCAAGACACTTTATTTCTTGTGCACCGATTGCGAGTAAAAGTAAAAAACAGGGTAGTGCCATGCAACGAGATGATTGGTATACCTCTTCTAGAATGCCTCAATCCTTGGCGAAGCCGGAAGAAATTGGTGCCTACGCCGCCAAGCGCGCTTTGTCTAGGCTGAATACCCGCACTATTAAAACCCAAAAATGTCCTGTGATTTTTGAGGCACCTTTAGCAGCAGGGCTTCTTGGTAGTTTCGTGCAGGCTGTTTCAGGTGGATCTTTATATAGAAAATCGAGCTTTTTACTTGATTCATTAGGAAAACAAATTTTTCCAAAACATATTCAAATTGATGAAGATCCTCATCGTCCGCGTGAGACTGGCAGTACCCCGTTTGATGATGAAGGGGTTAAAACTCGGAAGAGAATCGTAGTGGATGACGGCATATTGCAGGGATACTTTTTATCAACCTACTCAGCTAAAAAATTAGGCATGCAAACTACCGGTAATTCTGGGGGGTCTCATCATTTACGACTTCGAAGTAAGCTTACCTCAGTAGATCAAACTTTAGATGATTTATTGCAACAAATGGGTACTGGTTTATTAGTTACTGAGGTGATGGGGCAAGGGGTCAATTATGTAACGGGAGATTACTCCAGAGGTGCCTTTGGGTATTGGGTCGAAAATGGACAAATTTGTTACCCCGTGGAAGAAATTACTATTGCAGGAAATCTTAAAGAGATGTTCATGAATATTGCGACGATTGGTGGTGACAGCTTGGTTCGTGGCACAAAAGAAACAGGCTCAATCCTCATCAATGAAATGATGATCGGTGGAAGTTAAGCGACTAGGTTTCGCTGGTAGGTTATAAATGAATAAGCCGGAAAAGACTCGCCTGGCTTTTGAGGGTTATCTTGAGAAGGGTAATCTTCCCGATCTACAATCCTCCACCTTGAGTCAATTTTTGGAAAAAAGGCATCACCTGCAACCTCAATATCCACTTCTGTAATAATTAATTGGTCGACGAGGGGCAGAGCCTGTTCGTAAATCTGAGCGCCACCAATCACAAAGACCTCACTAGCACCCTTACACGCCGCAATCGCAGATTCTAGAGATGAAAAACACTCAGCTCCAGAGAGTTCTATATCAATCTGCCGACTAATGACGATATTTCTACGGTTCGGTAAGGGCCTGCCAAGAGAATCCCAAGTTTTCCTACCCATGACTATGGGATGTCCAGTTGTAAGCGCTTTAAAGTGCTTTAAATCGGCTGGAAGATGCCATGGTAATTGATTGTTGATGCCAATCACACCTGATTTTGAACGCGCGACAATAATGCTTATAGCCAAAATAATTTCCTAAATAGCTACAGGCGCTTTAATCGCAGGATGACAAGAATAGTTAATTACCTCAAAGTCTTCGAATTCATAATCAAAAATCGAATCTGGATGACGTTTAATGACCAGTTTTGGTAAAGGATAAGGATCTCTAGAAAGTTGTAAATCGACTTGTTCTAAATGATTGAGATACAAATGGCAATCGCCACCAGTCCAAACAAAGTCACCTACGTCTAAATTAGTTTGTTGCGCAATCATATGCGTTAGTAAGGCATAACTAGCGATATTAAAAGGCACTCCTAAGAAAATATCCGCACTACGTTGGTAGAGTTGGCAAGATAACTTACCGTCAGCTACATAAAACTGGAAAAAGGCATGACATGGAGCAAGAGCCATTGATGGAATATCTGCAACGTTCCATGCAGAAACAATCAATCTTCTCGAATCAGGTGTTTTCTTAATTTGGTCAATTAATTGCGTAATTTGGTCAATATGCCCACCATTTGGGGTTGGCCATGAACGCCATTGATAACCATAAATTGGACCAAGTTCGCCATCTTCTTTTGCCCATTCATTCCAAATAGAGACACCGCGATCTTTAAGCCAATTATTGTTCGTACTTCCTTGCAAAAACCAAAGCAGTTCGTGAATGATTGACTTTAAGTGAACTTTCTTGGTGGTAACCAAAGGAAAGCCAGCAGACAGATCAAAACGCATTTGATGACCAAAGACTGAGAGCGTACCAGTCCCTGTGCGGTCCGTTTTCTTGGTGCCATGTTCTAAAACATGGCGCATCATGTGTAAATAAGAGTCCATAACTAATTCTAATTGATTAATCGGTTGAATTTAATAATCTAACCGATTTTTACAATCAATCGAAGGTTGGGGTTTCAACTCCTAAAACTTTGTGGAGTTTAGGTGAGGTAGTGGTGTACTGTAAATGAACCTTCTTATCAGGATACATATATTCTTTTGCAGCAAAAGCAGCCAGGGCTGCTTCATGAAATCCTGAAAGAATCAATTTCTTTTTACCTGGGTAGGTATTGATATCACCGACTGCGAAGATTCCCGGAATATTAGTGGCAAATTTTTCCGTATCGACGACGAGTTGTTTACGTTCGATATCTAATCCCCAGTCCGCAATTGGGCCTAATTTGGGAGATAAACCAAAGAAAACTAATAACATGTCGAGAGGAATCCGACGTGTTACACCATCAGTTCCGGTGAGTTTTATATGAGATAAAGAATCACCATTTTGCTCAAAGCCAGTGATCTGACCCACTTCAAACTGCATTTCATACTGTTCGCAAAGGTCTTTCATTTTAGCCACGGATGCTGGCGCAGCTTTAAAGCCATCGCGACGGTGAATTAAGATGACGCTCTCAGCCTTACCTACAAAGTTGAGGGTCCAATCTAGAGCTGAATCGCCACCACCAACTATGACTAAGTTTTTACCCATAAATTGGTCTGGGTTTTTAACACGATAAAAAAGTTGTTTGTTTTCAAACTGCTCAATGCCGTCAACTTTGATCGTTCTAGGCTGGAACGAACCAACTCCTGCGGCGATAAAAATTGTCTTGGTCAAAAAGCGTGTTCCAACTGAGGTTACCAAAATAAATCGGCCATCATCTTGGCGGGATACTTCAACAACTTCTTGATTTAAGTGAAACGTAGGACCAAATGGTTCTATTTGTTTGAGAAGGTTATCAGTGAGTTCTTGACCTGTACAGACTGGCACTGCTGGAATATCGTAAATCGGTTTATCGGGGTACAACTCAACGCATTGGCCACCAACCACTGGCAAGGAATCAATCACATGAGCTTTTATTTCTAATAGACCAAGTTCGAAAACCTGAAAAAGACCTACAGGACCAGCTCCAACGATAACAGCCTCTGTTTCGATTGTTTCTGATAGGTTGAATTGGGGGGTGTTAAGTTCTGCCACGAAAATTTCCTAGATACACAAAAAAGATTTTACAAGTCACTTCGGTTTTAAGCTGAGTGGAGGTTTGCATCAAACTATTTTGCAAACCTGTCAGATTAAAGACAATCAATCTTAGCGAATGAGTAACTCGAGTTTATTCTTTACATCTTTAAATTCATCAGCATCAGGGAGTGATGCCTTCGATTTAGTAATTGACTTCCACTTACGAGAAAGTTCAGTATTTAGCTGAATAAATGCTTGCTGGTCTCCAGGCACATCATCTTCCGCATAAATCGCATTAACAGGACATTCTGGAACACAAACAGCACAATCAATGCACTCGTCTGGATCGATGGTTAAAAAGTTAGGACCTTCTCTGAAGCAGTCGACAGGGCAAACATCGACACAGTCGGTATATTTACATTTGATACAAGCTTCGGTGACAACGTAAGTCATGTGATGTATAAAGTAGGTTGAAAAACATATTTTAGCCGAGAATATTGTGTTTCGGCAAAAACACTGTGAAATTCGTTATACATTGTTGTGATTTACATATTACGTTGTGAGAAAAATGTCCTTTAAAATCTAATTTTTTCTGTTGAAGAAAGTCTGCTTATGAATTCTAGTAATACTCGCCCTAAAATTCTAGTTGCCCGTAGGATTTTCCCTGAGGGGATTGAAAGACTAGAGGCTATCTGTGACATTGATTATGTTGATCAAATCGAGCCTTTGACTAAAGTTGAATTAGCCCAACGTTTAATTGGTAAAGATGGGGCACTCGTGACTGGTAGTGAAAGAATTGATGCCGATACAATTAAAGACGCAAAAGCACTCAAAATCATTTCCAACATCGCAGTAGGGTTTAATAATTTCGATGTTGAAGCCCTTAATCAAAGGGGGATTATTGGCACTAATACTCCTGACGTTCTAACAGATACAACTGCCGATATGGGATTTGCCTTGTTAATGGCAATTTCAAGAAGATTATCTGAGGCAGAGAGATGGCTTAGAGACGGTCAATGGCATCATTGGGAAATGGGACGTATGTTGGGTGTAGATATTCATCACTCAACCCTTGGGATTATGGGAATGGGCCGGATTGGACAAGCCATTGCAAAGCGGGGTTTAGCGTTCGGTATGAATGTCATTTATTACAATCGTAAACCTTTATCCAAAGACCTTGAACAAGCCTGTCAAGCTACCTATGTAGATAAAGAAACCTTATTAAAAAATGCAGATCATGTGATGTTAGTAATGCCATACTCTGCAGATAGTCATCATTTCATTGGTGCTAAAGAATTAGCAATGATGAAGTCCACGGCAACTCTTGTGAATATTGCAAGAGGCGGGATCGTGGATGATAACGCTTTGGTGGAGGCGCTTCAACGGAATCAAATATTTGGTGCTGGACTTGATGTTTATGAAGGGGAGCCTAAACTGCATCCAGGTTTACTCGATTTACCGAATGTGGTTTTAGCGCCCCATATTGGTAGTGCAACAGAAAAAACTCGTTATTCGATGATGAATCTTGCGATTGATAATTTATTAGCAGGACTTGCGGGTCAGAAACCAAAAACGATGATTAATCCTGAGATTTGGGGTAAGTAATCTTTAATTTTGGCTTGAGTTTTCTTTGGAGGTAGGTTGTTCAACTGGAATTTCTTTTAAGTCCAGCTCAATCCCTCCAAATTTACCAGCAACCCAGTTGTAAACTTTACACGCCAACCAAAGAATAGAAAAACCAAAAATAACGTTTAAAAATACCCCGTAAAGAACCACAAATAGAGGGATTTCGCCGTATCGAAAATAGGCGTCAAAGAAGAATAAGCCAATGATTGGTAATGAAAAACACAAATAAACTAAAACTAAGGTTTTAGCCGTATGTATGGGGTCAACTGAAATGATTTCTCTCTTACTACTGCTCATAACTACAATCCGGTTTGTGGTAACGATGGCGTTATAAAATTTATTATTGTAGGAATTATATTGGAAATGTTACAAAAGCATTTCTATATTTACCAGAGCACCTTCTTCTATCGAAGAAGTTTGGGCAGATAAGACAATTAAGCAATCTGCTTGACTCATTGAGCTAAGAACACCTGAGCCTTGATTTTTATAGGGCTCAACCCATAATTGGCCTGAGAAATCAGTTGAAAGCCGCGCTCTCAAAAACTCTGTCCGACCAACCCGTTTTTTAAAAGGAACTTTCAATTTTGCAACAAGTGAAACTTTTTTAGTTGTATTAGCACCACTTAAAAACTCAATCATGGGGCGCACAAATTGTAAAAAAGTAATCATGACTGCTACAGGGTTGCCAGGTAAGCCAAATAAAATAGATTCACTTTTGGGTTGGACTATTTTGCCAAATGCCATGGGACGTCCCGGCTTAATCGCTAGAGTCCAAAAAGCCACATCTCCTAACTCTCGCATTACATGTTTTGTGAAGTCTGCTTCTCCAACAGAAACACCCCCTGAAGTAATAATGATATCCGCTTGATCTGCTGCCTTTGAGAAGGCAATTTTGAGAGCCTCTGCATCATCTTTGACGATACCAAAATCTAGTAATTGGATATTTAGGTCATGTAATAGGCCAATTAAGGTAAATCGATTACTATCGTAAACTCGCCCTGGTAATAAGGGTTCCCCTAGAGGAGTTACCTCGTTTCCAGTAGAAAAGATGGCAACCTTTAATTGATCGTAAACCTCAACATCACTCAAACCCATGGATGCAAGCATGCCCAGATCGCTTGCCTTTAGACGCCGACCTTTGGATAAGACAATTTCTCCAATCTTTAAATCTTCGCCCATCATTCGACAATTTTCATGTCCACGAATCTTATTTTTGGGGAAGGTAATGACAGCATTTTCGTGCTGAACCCACTCTTGAGGAATGACCGTATCACAAACAGGTGGCAGAAGAGCGCCGGTCGTGATTTGGATTGCTTGGCTTGCGGGCTGAAAGTTCGAAAAATCCTGCAACATATCGCCGGCAAATTGTTTGCCAATCACATTTAATTGAATTTCTGACAAATCACCCTGAAGCACCTGGCTGTGAAAGGCATAGCCGTCCATGGCCGAGTTATTAGCAACTGGTACATTCATTGAGGCTTTTATATCTACCGCTAAGACTCTACCAAAAGCTTCTTCGATGGGAATTTTCTTAACCTTTAACTGACTCAAGCGGGTTTGTGTGTAGCCACGCATGAAGTCTAACGCGGCATCTAGACCTAATGACTTCGGGTTAAATAAATCAGATCCAAGCTTACTTTGCCACTCGTCTTGAAAAGTATCTAAGGAGGGAAGTTTACTGGGCATCATAGCAAGCTTTGTTCAATTTGCAATAACTCTTCAGGAGTATTGATATTCAGAAAGGCCTTAGGATCGTCAAATAGTACTTTTTGATGTGATAAGGAAGCAAACCATCGATCAATTTTTCGTTGTCCAGTTTGTAAAAAAAGATTCAAGCTTTCTAAAGTCGTTTTTTTTAATAAACAAAAGACGGGATGAACTTGTTCCTTACCATTCTCAATAGTCATCGCATAAGTGCAGTCAACTTCGGATTGAGTCATTGCTTGTGAGAGTCTTTCGACTAAATCAACTGGAAGTAAGGGGGTATCGCAGGGAAGGATGAGCACGTAGGGCGTTGAGGCTTTGGTTAAACCCACCTGAAATCCAGCCAGAGGTCCAGGGTAGTCAGGGGTTATATCACTTGTGACAGGCCAGCCAAAAATTTGATATTGGTCAATATGTCGGTTCGCATTCAGTAATATAGAGCCCACTTGATCTTTGCAACGATCAATTGCCCAGGCAACGAGTGCTTTATTTTGAAGTCGGATCAGTCCTTTATCTTGCCCGCCCATCCGTTGAGCTTGCCCACCACACAAGATTAATGCAGTAATCTCTTTTGCATCAATTTTTTTCACTAGCCACCTATATAAGACATTTCAACTTTTGCATGAGAAATTTCTCCTGCATGAATTTTGCCTCTCAGTTCAGAATAGCGATCTTGCCTTCCCTGCCAAATATTTGCAATCGCATTACTAATTTCAAGATCGCTTACATTGGTTCTTAACAATTGCTTTAAATCAAAACCAGTGTTAGCAAATAAACAGAGAAATAATTTACCTTCCATCGAAATCCGTGCTCTAGTACAAGTGCTACAAAAGGCCTGAGTAACGCTAGAAATAACGCCGATTTCACCAGACCCATCTACAAATTGCCACTTTTGCGCAACTTCCCCAGAGTATCCTTGCTCAACTGGGACAATTGGGTATTTTTCGTTAATTAAATCTATCACTGATTGGGATGGGACTACTTCAGACATTTGCCAACCATTTGTATTTCCTACGTCCATATATTCGATAAAACGTAAAATTACGCCACTATTTCGAAAATGCTCGACCATGGGCAAAATCTCATGTTCATTGACCCCTTTTTTAACCACCATATTGACTTTAATATTCTTAAAGCCTACTAGGGAAGCAGTTTCAATACTGTCTAATACATCTTGGACTGGGAAATCAACATCATTCATTTGACGAAATACTGCATCATTGATACCGTCTAAACTCACTGTTACTCGACTGAGGCCAGCGTCAAATAGGGCCTTTGCTTTTTTCTGTAGAAGACTTCCATTGGTCGTAAGTGTCAGGTCAATAGGTTTTCCCGAGGGAGTCTTCATGACACTGAGCATACTTACGAGATCTTCAATGCCTTTTCTTAACAGAGGCTCACCACCTGTCAGACGAATCTTTTCAACACCATGACCAATAAATATTCCCGCAAGGCGGATAATTTCCTCAAAGCTGAGTAACTCTGACTGACCTAAATAGTTATATTGTTTTGTGAAAATTTCCTTTGGCATGCAATAGGAACAGCGAAAATTACATCGATCAGTGACAGATATTCTCAAGTCATGTAATAGTCGACCATGGGCATCTTGCAATAATCCTACCGGAGCTTTTAGCTCCTTTGGAATGATGGGTAGGGTGGTAAAACTACTCTTTAAATCATCGAGTGATGTAATCGGAATAGTTTTACTCATTTTCAAATTATCTAGTTAAGTGCAATCAATTACTTTAATTCAATAGCGCGCTCTTGACCGCCAGTTTCAACCAAAATCATTGGCCCTGAGGGGAGTTCTGCTGAGGGTTTGATCACTCTTGGGACATGAATGGGCTTTGGTTCAGCAGCAATTTGCGCCAAAACTTCTTCGTGTTTGACAGGATTTGTATCTACCCAAATGAGACCAACTTGATTTAACACTTCATCTAAGCTAGAGCGATCTAAGATGGTTGGGACGACTTGCGGTAAGGCTTTCACTTTTAATGCTACTGGCTCAGGTTTAGGAGTATTAATCACCGTTGAGCTAGGTGGAGTCTGGATAGTTGCCACTTGCTGAATTACGGGAGTAGCCTCTTGACTTATTACAGCCTTATTTTCTTCAGCTATGGAACTCTCAGAGATTACTGAGGCCGTTGATGATGGATTGGTTAATCCAGACTCGAACTCTCTAGCCTTTATTTCTTGGACCACAGGTGCAGAATCACTTACTGCTTGAGTATCACTAGTGGTACTTGCTTGAACCGACTCAGGACTTGTTTCTTGATTTGTGCGATCTGCTTTATCTCGTCCGCGGTTTCTATTGCGACGGTTACGGCTCTTACGTTTTTCTTCACCAGTCTCATTCGTAGATAAATCCGTGGTTTGAGCAGTTCCAGTATCACTAGTATCGGTATTCGTTTCATCAGTACCTGACTCGCGTGGCTGGTTTTTACGGCCCTCGTTACGTGGATTTGCATTACGACGTCCATTACCCCGATTTGTTTCCGCTTTATCCGATGTGGCTTCAGTTGTTGATGGATCTATGACTGCATCTTCATCAGTGGTTTTATTGACACGATTACCAGAGTTACGTCCCTTGCCTTTTCCTCTTCTAGGATTGGGATACTTAGGTTTAGGAGCCTCTACAACTACTACTGGGGTTGGTGCTACTGGCTTACTACCACCAAATAATTTTTTGATAAAGCCAATGATGCCAATACTCGGAGTATCTGCCGTAACTTGTTGCGCATTTACTTTTGGAGTTGATGCAGGAGCCGGTTGACTTGGCGTGATTCCCTTTACAGCAGCTACAGGACTTGGTTTGATATCTTGTGCGCGACGACTAACAATCGTATCTTCTTCCATTGCTTTTGATACTTCTTCAGCAATCGCATAACTTGCTTGTAGGTTGTCTAAACGTGGATCGTCGTGTTTTAAGCGCTCTAGTTTGTAATGGGGAGTTTCTAAATACTTGTTCGGAATTAACAAGACATTGACTTTCGAGCGAGACTCAATCTTGATTACTTCAGAACGCTTTTCATTTAATAAGAAAGCTGCTACATCAACGGGGACTTGACAATGAATAGCCGCCGTATTCTCTTTCATACTTTCTTCTTGAATAATACGCAGGACTTGAAGAGCTGAGGATTCCGTGTCGCGAATATGGCCTGTCCCTGTACATCTTGGACAGGTTACATGGGTTCCTTCCGATAAAGCAGGTCGGAGTCGTTGACGAGAAATTTCCATTAAACCAAATTTGGAGATTTTTCCAGTTTGAACCCTAGCACGGTCATGTTTGAGGGCATCTTTAATTCGATTCTCTACGTCCTTTTGACTTTTTGGCGATTCCATATCAATGAAATCGATCACAATTAAGCCACCCAAATCACGTAATCGCATTTGTCTTGCAATCTCGTCCGCTGCTTCTAAATTGGTTCTAGTAGCTGTTTCTTCAATATCAGAGCCACGAGTCGCACGGGCTGAGTTCACATCAACTGAAACTAGCGCTTCAGTATGGTCAATCACAATTGCCCCGCCAGATGGTAAATTGACAGTTCTGGAATAGGCAGTTTCAATTTGATGTTCTATTTGAAAGCGAGAAAAGAGGGGAACGTCTTCTTGGTAACGTTTGACCCGGTTCATGTTGTCAGGCATTACCACTGACATAAATGACTGAGCTTGCTCGAAAATATCTTCCGTATCGATCAAAATTTCGCCGATATCGGGTTGGTAATAATCACGAATTGCTCGAATCACCAAACTTGATTCTAAATAGATAAGTAATGGAGCTGAATTAGATTGTGCTGCAGAATCAATAGCAGTCCACAACTGCATCAAATAACTCAAATCCCACTGTAATTCTTGCGCATCACGGCCAATACCAGCAGTTCTAGCAATAATGCTCATGCCATTCGGGATTTCGAGTTGGGCCATTGCTTCGCGTAACTCTTGACGATCTTCGCCTTCAATACGACGAGAAACTCCACCACCTCTAGGATTGTTCGGCATTAATACCAAATAACGACCTGCTAGGGAGATAAAACTAGTGAGGGCTGCCCCTTTATTGCCACGTTCTTCTTTTTCTACTTGGACAATAATTTCTTGACCTTCTTTTAAAGCTTCCTTGATAGTTACTTTTTTAAGGTCGACACCTTCAGCAAAATAACTACGAGCAACTTCTTTGAATGGCAAGAAGCCGTGACGCTCTTCTCCGTAATTAACAAAGCAAGCTTCGAGGGAAGGTTCAATTCGAGTAATTACACCTTTATATATATTTCCTTTACGTTGTTCACGGCCGGCTGATTCAATATCTAAATCTACTAGTTTTTGACCATCTACAATCGCTACGCGTAACTCTTCCTGTTGAGTTGCATTAAATAACATTCTTTTCATATCTATTCCTTAGTAGAAAGGGCATGTGTCTAGAAGAATGTTCAACAGATACATCATCGCAGATTGCGAAATTTAACAAGGTAGTGATGTATTTATCTCTTGCCTTGCATGTGCTAATAAATATTCTTGAATCTATTAGCGAAAGGATGCTCGCCCAGTTAGCTTAATTTGAGTAACTTATGGCGTTCAATTAAAATCTGTTAACAACTCTTTGCTGGCAACACGCTAGCTTTCATTTCTTCTCCTCATTTCAACAAGGGGGGAGTTACCTTGGGGAATTATTTGCCTTCCCTAGCTATAATGTTATTCTTTGGTCTAATGTAGCAAGAACACAATGATCAGAAATTTAATTGATCCTGTTAGTTCTCTATCGCACACATTGTCTTGACAATAACCCTCTGATTATATGTCAAAGTTGCGCTGAAAAGTAAATCAATTCCGATTACCATATTAATAACTGTTTAAAAAGTTCAACCATGTCCGAAAATTCTGTCCAATTTATTACCATTTCCCCGGAAGAGGAAGGGCAGAGACTAGATAATTTTCTGATGAAATGGGGTAAAGGGGTACCTAAAAGCCATATTTATCGCATTATTCGCTCCGGAGAAATCCGAATCAATAAAAAAAGAGCCGATGTGACTAGTCGAATTGTGGCGGGGGACATCATCCGAATTCCACCAATTCGGGTAGCTAGTCCAGAAAGTCCAGCAGTTGTATCAGCGGTTAGTATTCAAAATGCTGACAAAATGGTACAAAATCTGCCAATCCTTTATGAAGATGACGCCTTATTAATTGTTAATAAACCCTCTGGTATTGCAGTTCATGGGGGTTCTGGAATTTCTTTGGGTTTAATCGAGGCCTTGCGAATGGCTAAACCTGAATTGAAATTCTTAGAGCTAGTGCATCGTTTAGATCGAGATACCTCCGGAATTTTGATGCTAGCCAAAAAAAGAAGTGCTTTAACGATCTTGCACGAGGATATTCGTAACGGAAATATGGATAAACGCTATATTTTTGTGGCCCATGGATCTTTTTCTGAAGGACTTGGCCATATTCCCTTGAAATATCCACTTCATAAATATATTTTGGCAAATGGCGAAAGACGCGTTAGAGTGGAAGATTTTGGTCAAGCTAGTCATACAGTGATAAAATTTCTCAGCCAGGCTCACGGAGGCAAGTGTTTTGTCGGAGAAGCCCAATTACGAACTGGTAGAACACATCAAATTCGAGTTCATTTACAACATCATGGATACCCTATTTTAGGTGATGATAAATATGGTGTTTTGGAGTTGGACAAAGCAGTAAAGGCAAAGAGACTTATGCTACATGCCTATAAGTTAGCCATTACGCACCCACTTACAAAAGAAAAACTCAATATTTCTGCCCCTGCCCCGGAGGGCTTTGAAATTCACCATGGAAAATAATTGCATTATCCAGTTACTTGGAAAGGGTCATTGATGACACAAAATACTAAAAAATTTGAAATGGTGATTTGGGATTGGGATGGCACCATCATGAATTCCACCCCAACTATTGTGGAATGTATGCAACAGTCCTGCCGTGATTTAGGAATGCCCGTACCATCAGACCAAATGGCAAGTCATGTTATTGGCCTTGGAATTATCGAATCGATTCGTATTGCCATGCCAACAGTTCCTGAAGCAGACTACCCTCTCGTTTTAGAGCGTTTCAGACATTATTATCTTGGGAAAGACCACGAACTCATCTTATTTGAAGGAATACGAGAGTTATTAAGTGATTTAAAGGCAAATGGACACATATTGGCAGTGGCAACTGGCAAGCCGAGGGTCGGATTAAATCGATCCCTAGATAATCATCAATTGAATGATTTATTCCATGACTCTAGAACCGCCGATGAAACCCGTTCAAAGCCACACCCCCAAATGCTTCTAGAATTAATGGAAAAATGGGCTATACCTGCTCATAAAATTGTCATGATTGGTGATACCACCCATGATCTAAAAATGGCGAAAAGTGCTGGTGTGAGAGCGATCGGAATGACCTATGGTGCTCATTCTACTGAAGAACTGATGGCGCATGAACCCCTAGCTTGTTTTGATAATGTAGACGATCTTCGCCGTTTTTTAATGGAATAACGATTGAAAATTCACTCTAATCGTGCAAAATTTACTGGATTACTTAAAATAGTTGAATTAACTAGGGATAGATATGACTACAAATGACGCTAATTGGGAAAAAACAGCGCTAGAAAACTTATTGAAAGAAAATTTAAAAGAACGTCAGAGTAATCGTCGTTGGCGTACTTTTTGGCGTTTGTTGGGGTTGGCAATTACGATTGCGCTGGTTTATTCCTACTTTGCCCCTTTTAAAAAAAGTGCCTCTGTACTAAGTCACCATACTGCTTTGATTAAATTAGATGGTGAAATTTCTAGTGGAACTTCGGCTAATGCCTCCGATATTATGATGGCGTTACAAAATGCCTTTGAAACTCCAGAAGTTGGCGGTGTCATATTAAAAATTAATAGCCCTGGTGGTTCTCCCGTCCAATCTGGCATGATTTATGACGAGATGATGCGCTTACGAAAAGCAAATCCCGAAAAACACCTATATGTTGTCATAGAAGATATTTGTGCTTCAGGTGGGTACTATATTGCTGCAGCTGGTGAAAAGATTTTTGTGGATAAAGCTAGTTTGGTTGGTTCTATCGGGGTTATTATGGCTGGATTTGGGTTTACTGGTCTGATGGACAAGGTTGGAGTGGAACGCAGAGTCCAAACAGCTGGAGAAAATAAAGCCATGTTAGACCCCTTTATGAAACAGAATCCGAAAAATACCCAATCGATACAAGCTATGTTGGATGAAATCCATCAGCAGTTTATTAAGGCTGTCAAAGATGGTCGTGGTACGCGCTTGAAAGAGACACCTGATATGTTTAGTGGCATGGTTTGGAATGGATCAAAGGCAGTCGAGCTGGGTCTAGCTGATGATTTTGGCACGGTTGAATCAGTCGCCAGAGATGTAATTAAATATACTGATGTGGTTGATTACACGCAAACAGAAAATGTTGCTGAGCGTTTAGCAAAAAGATTTGGGGCGACTTTAGGCAATTCTTTTGCTAGTGCATTACAAAAAGTTGACCTAAAGTAACTTCGTCTTAAAAATCCAATCAAAACAGAAGTCAAGCCTGCATTAGAAATACTGCAGGCTTTTTTTCTAAATATTTAATTTGTGGTGATTGGTTAGACCAAGCTTTACGCCATTCACCAATTGTTTGACTCACAATCGACTCATCCGCCAATGTCAAATGGGTAGCGATACATAATTGCGTATTGGAATGTAGTGTTTCGATGCAACTTTCTAGCATCCCTAAATTTCGATAAGGGGTTTCAATCCAAAGTTGTGTGGCATGATTTTTTTTCGATTGTGATTCGAGTGCCTTTAACTCTTGGGTTCTGTCAAAAGGTTTGATCGCTAAATAGCCATGAAACATAAAGCCTTGACCATTCATGCCGCTTGCCATTAAAGCTAGCATTAGAGAGCTGGGTCCAGTAAGTGGTTTGACTGGAATCTTTAAACGATGAGCTAAGGCGACGATTTCAGTACCAGGGTCTGCTACTGCTGGAAGTCCAGCCTCCGAAAGTAGTCCAAGATGGTGACCTGATAGAAGAGGTTGTAATAGATGATTGACATCAATTTTAGAGCTAGGGCCTGACCACTCGACCATCTTCATTTCTTGTATGGGCTTAATCAAAGGGTAAACAGAGTTAACCGCTTTTAAAAAAGATCTAGCCGTTTTGGCATTTTCCACAATCCAATATTCAAGCTGACTCGCCTGTTTTGTTACTTCGTCAGGCAGTACATAGGGAAGCTGTTCTTCTCGAGCTTCATCGCCTAAGGTATTTGGAATTAAAAATAAGGTACCTTTGTTCATTTAGAGCTCGCCGGGGGAGGAAATAATTGAAAGCCAACTGACATTAATAGGCCAGTTAACTGAATAAGGGGAAGACCAATAATGGCAGTTGGGTCAGTAGATTTCATTTCTGAAAGTAATCCAATGCCTAAACCTTCTGCTTTAGCACTACCAGCACAATCATAAGGCTTTTCAGTCAAAAGATAATTCTCAAGCGTTGCTTCATCGAAATCTCGAAAAGATACTTCAGTGTCAACACAGGTATACAGGGTTGTATTCGACTTGAGTTGCATGAGGCACATCCCTGTTCTAAAAATGACCGTTTCTCCTTGCATCATTTGGAGTTGTGCCAAAGCCCGATCATGTGTCAGCGGTTTACCAATTGCTGCGCCATGAAAGTCGGCAACTTGATCCGATCCGATAACCCAAGCATCTGGGTACTGCTCGCTAATACAGCGAGCCTTGAGATGGGATAATCTTTCAACCAATTGGGTCGGAGATTCACCAATTTTGGGGGTTTCATCGACATTCGGAGAGTAAACTAAAAAGGAAACGTTCAAACGTTCTAACAATTCTCTCCTATACTTAGAAGATGAAGCCAATATCAGAGTCTGTTCTTTCATATAAAAGGACTTAATTTTATGAACCAAAAACAAATTATCGCTCAAGAGTTGCATTCTACTCAGAGCGCATTATCCAATATCGATTTTAAAAGTGGCCAAACCTTTAAAGGTCAGGGAGAGTTTCCCCTTGAAAGTTTTCCTCGACTACTTCTGGAAATGCCGCTAGCGCAACGCCAGAATTCTTACAAAGTCGAGTGGGAATGTTTATCTTGGATTGATGTTTTGCCTACTGGACAAGAACAATATCGCTTAAAAATTAAAGCGCTGACAACAATACCTCTAACTTGCCAGCGTTGTCTTGATGATTCTTTACAAAATATTGAAGTCAATTCTCAGTTTGTTCTTTTGAATACGCAAGCTGAGGTAGATGATTTTCCGCTAGAAAATGATGATGAAGATGCCCTGTTGAATGCATACGAATTCAATCTTTTTGAATTAATTGAAGATGAATTACTTCTTGCTCTTCCTTTAGTACCGAAGCATGCAGATCAACATTGTCAGAAGTATCTTATAAATATCTCGGAGCCAAGTGAAGCGCAATTAGATGAAGTTGAGGACTTAATAGACCCAAAGACAGGCAAGTTGAACCCTTTTTTACAACTCAAAAAGCTTAAATTGAACTAATCATTGAAAAAAATCTCGCGAAATGTATCAAGTAATGCTAAAATATCGGATTGTTTAGGAGTTAAATATGGCCGTTCAACAGAATAAAAAATCCCCATCCAAGCGTGGCATGCACCGTGCACACGACTTTTTAGAAAGCCCTTCTTTGGCTGTAGAGCCAACAACTGGCGAAGCCCACTTACGTCATCACGTTAGCCCAAATGGCTATTATCGTGGTCGTAAAGTTGTCAAAACTAAAAACGATTAATTTCGCGCAATCTCCGATTTCATTTCCGGTGATAATGAATTAATGAATTCTCTAACAGGATTCATAACAGCTAAACAACAGGAGCAATCTTCGTTGGGTGTTCATTTTTTAATACGATGACAGTTACTATCGCCGTTGATGCAATGGGTGGTGACCATGGTATATCTACCACTGTACCCGCTGCGATTGATCTACTAAAAGAACATCCTAATTGTCGGATTCTTTTGGTCGGTCAATTAGAGGACATTCATCATGCCCTTAAAAAAATCCCTAATGATTTAAGAGATCATGTCACCGTAGTAGAAGCTGCCGAAATAGTGGCTATGGATGACTCGGTTGAAGTTGCCCTTCGTAAGAAGAAAAACTCTTCAATGAGGATTGCTATCGAGTTGGTGAAGGACGGTCAGGCAGATGCCATTGTCTCAGCTGGAAATACCGGAGCACTGATGGCTATTTCACGTTATCTTTTGAAAACATTAGAAGGTATTGATCGTCCCGCAATCTCTACGCGTATGCCCAATCAAAAGGGTACCGGAACAACTGTGCTTGATTTAGGTGCCAATAGTGATTGTGAAGCCTTTCATTTATTGCAGTTCGCTCAAATGGCAGATGTGATGGTGCGTGTAATTGATGGTAAGGAAAGACCTTTAATTGGACTACTTAATATTGGCGAAGAGGTTATCAAGGGAAATGAAGTTGTTAAACAAGCAGGGGTTTTACTGCGTAATAGCACTTTAAATTTCCACGGTAATGTCGAAGGAAACGATATTTTCAAAGGTACCACTGATGTGGTGGTCTGTGATGGGTTTGTTGGCAATGTCGCACTCAAAACTAGCGAAGGTTTAGCTAGTATGATTTCACAGATGATTAAAGAAGAATTTGGACGATCTTTATTGACCAAGTTTTTATCTTTTTTAGCACTTCCAATCTTACTGCGCTTTAGAAAAAGGGTAGATCATCGGCGATATAATGGCGCAATGTTACTTGGCTTGAGGGGACTTGTCATCAAGAGTCATGGTTCAGCAGATCGTTATGCTTTTTACATGGCTTTGACAAGAGCCTATGAGGCGGCCAATAATCATATGGTTGAAAAAATTGCTAAAGCATTTGATCAAATTGAAAAACAGAAGGTGGATGAAGCTTCTAGCACACCACCCATCTCCTCCACTAACGCTATTAGCTAATCCTTAGATAATTTATTTATGGCTACTTTTGCAAAAATCGCTGGAACCGGAAGTTATTTGCCCGAGCAAAGAATTGATAATGAAGAGTTAGCTCTAATGCTCCTGAAGGATGGGATATTAACGAGTGATGAATGGATTTTTTCGCGAAGCGGGATTAAGGCGAGACATTTTGCACAAAAGAACCAAATGGCCAGTGATTTAGCTGTCCTCGCAGCAAAAAACGCTTTGAGTGCAGCGAGTCTTGAAGCAAGTCAAATTGATTTAATTATTTTAGCGACATCAACGCCAGATAATTTGGGTGGTTTTCCTAGTACGGCTAGTTCAGTTCAACATAAACTAGGTATTACTTCAGGTTGCGGCGCGTTCGATGTTCAGGCAGTCTGTTCAGGTTTTATTTACGGTACTCATTTAGCCAACGCTCTGATTAAAAGCGGTGATCATCAACGTGTGATGGTGATTGGTACAGAAGTGTTTTCTAGAATTCTTGATATGAAAGATCGCACTACCTGTGTTTTATTTGGAGATGGTGCTGGTGCTGTAATTTATGAAGCTTCCTCTGAGCAAGGGATTATGAGTTCAGCAATCCATTCTGACGGTTCCCATCAGCAAATATTATGCGTTCCTGGATACATTGGTCACGGTGGAATCCAAGGTTCTGCTTATTTAACGATGGATGGACAAGCAGTCTTCAAGTTGGCAGTAAAAATGTTGGAAAAAGTTGCCACTGAGGTGTTGGAAAAGGCACATTTAAGTACCAATCAGATTGATTGGTTAATTCCCCATCAAGCGAATATTCGCATTATGGAGGGAACTGCTAAGAAATTGGGTATTCCACTTGAGCAGGTGATTGTGACCGTAAATGAACATGGCAATACCTCAGCCGCCTCCATTCCATTAGCGCTAGATACTGGTATTCGTGATGGTAAAATTACGCGAGGTCAGAATTTACTATTAGAGGGTGTTGGTGGTGGATTTACTTGGGGTGCAGCTTGCATCCGATACTAAGCGGCCTTTTATAAAAACAGTGATGCAATCGGAAAATTAAACTTAGGGTTTTACTTCTAAAAAAATGGTTTTTAATAAATGACTCAAAAATTAGCATTCGTTTTCCCAGGACAAGGTTCCCAATCAGTTGGGATGTTAAATGGTTTTGCTGACAACGCTTTGGTGCAGCAGATTATTAGTCAGGCGAGCCAAGTATTAGGTCAAGACTTAGGCCAATTAATCCAGGATGGGCCTGCTGAAGCTTTAGCTTTGACAGAAAATACTCAGCCAGTCATGTTAATTGCTGGAGTTGCTATTTACCGCGCATGGATTGAGGCTGGTGGTCAAATACCCGATTTTATGGCAGGTCACAGTTTAGGTGAGTACACCTCTTTAGTGTGTGCTAATAGTTTAGACTTCACGCAAGCAGTTCCACTTGTCAGATACAGGGCGCAAGCAATGCAAGAGGCTGTTCCCGTTGGGTCTGGTGGTATGGCAGCAATTATCGGCTTGAGTGACGAAATCATCGTGAATTTATGCCTAGAAGTTTCTCAAGAAACAGGCTTTGTCGTGGAACCAGTAAACTTTAATGCCCCGAATCAAGTCGTTGTTGCTGGACATATTCAAGCCATTAATCGAATCATCGAAATAGCCAAACCTGCTGGCGCAAAACTAGCGACAAAGTTGCCCGTTTCTGCACCATTTCATTCTAGTTTGCTATTACCGGCTGCTGCGAAATTAGAAAAACATCTCACCGCTATTCAATTTCATCAACCGGCTGTTCAGGTAATTAATAATGTGGACGTAAT
>Ga0208108_1000018_pt1 | contig 54006 bp, 53 predicted proteins | sample CryBogCBE22May08_FD_184589 | JGI IMG/M metagenome (GOLD analysis project Ga0208108, IMG submission 184589) | Freshwater microbial communities from Crystal Bog, Wisconsin, USA - CBE22May08 (SPAdes) | ecosystem: Environmental > Aquatic > Freshwater > Lake | place: Crystal Bog, Wisconsin, USA...
CAGCCAATTTTTAAATGTTTATCCGATAACTCACCCTATGTTGGTGAATACGGTAATGGCTTAAAAATGAAGTTTATCGCCAACCATTTAGTAGCGATTTATAACGTTGCTTGCGCTGAATCAGTTACCTTTGCCAGAAAAATTGGCTTAGATCCACAAGAAGTCTTAGATATTTTTGGCCCAAGTCCGGTCATTGGAACTGGCGTGATGAGACTTCGGACTCCTTTCATGATTAAGCGCGAATATAGTCCACCGACGATGAAAGTAGAAGTATGGCAAAAAGATATGCAAGTGATTGGCGATTTAGCCAAATCGGTTGGCTGCCCATTGCCTATTTTTAATGCAACGGCCCCCATTTATACTGCTGCGATGGCTCAAGGACTAGCTTTGCAAGATACGGCATCTACTGCGGAGGTTTTAGGGCAGATGGCCGGGTTATTTACTAAGCCAGAGATTGCAAAGCCAATTAAAACAGTGGTTAAACCCGCAGTAAAAAAAGTACGTAAAGCCGTCGTCTCAAAAACTTCTTAAGGGCTAGTAAAATTTTATTTATGTTCAATTTAGATCAGTTAATTATTGAGGGTGACCGCGCTCTACGTATTCTGAGTGGTTCTGTGCAGCAGAGCAGGTCGACACCTAAACCCGAAGCTGATTTGGATGTTGCGCCTCTATCTGAACAAGAAAGAAAACATGCAGCGGGTCTGATGCGAGTCAATCACGTAGGGGAAGTTTGTGCCCAAGCCTTGTATCAAGCCCAACGACTCACTTCAGCATCGCCCCATTTACAATCTCAACTCGGCCACGCAGCAAAAGAAGAGGAAGACCACCTGGTTTGGTGTGCGAACAGGCTGGAAGAGCTGGGCTCTAGACCAAGCTTGTTAAATCCAATCTGGTTTGCTGGTTCCTTTGCCATTGGCACTCTTGCGGGCTTGGCAGGCGATCAATGGAGTTTAGGTTTTGTGGTTGAGACAGAAAAACAAGTTGAAAACCATTTAAATAGTCATTTACAAGCTTTGCCAGAGTCAGATATTGCTTCGAGAGCGATTGTTGAGCAAATGCGTACAGAAGAAATTGAGCATGGCAATATGGCCAGAAATCTTGGGGCGAAAGATTTACCTGAACCGATTACAAAAGTGATGGGTTTGGTATCTCAAGTTATGACAAAAACCGCCTATTATTTGTGATCCCTGTATTTTGTGCTGAGCACCCATTAGTACAAACCATAATAATCTCAATTTCTACTTGAGGTATGAGTTGTAAGATACTGTTTATTATTATTAATTTTATAATTAATGCTTGAGAAATCATTTCTAAGCTCTTGTAATTACAAGAAAAAATAGTAGAAATTCCCTAAAACCCCTTGACCTGAACCTATTACCCCTTTAAAGTGGGAGAATGTGTCAAAAAGTGGGAAAAATAGCATGTTTCAGGGTGCTTCAGCGATCAATTTAGATGTTAAAGGACGGATGTTAATACCGTCAAAGCATCGTGACGCCCTAAAAACCGAGCAAGGCTTGAGAGCAACGCTCACAAAAAACCCCGATGGTTGTTTAATGCTCTTCCCACAGAGCGAGTGGGAAATATTCAGTGAAAAAATTGCGAAGCTACCGATGGAAGCACATTGGTGGCGGAGGATCTTTTTGGGTAATGCCAACGAGGTCGAGGTGGATGGTTCAGGCAGGATTTTGATTAGTCCGGAGTTACGTTCTAGTGCCGGAATCGAAAAAGAAGTGATTTTACTTGGAATGGGGACGCACTTTGAAGTTTGGGATGCTAATACGTATGCAGTGAAGGAGCAAATCGCTATCTCACAAGGTATGCCAGAAGCACTTCGTCAATTTAACTTTTAATGCGAGGACTCGATGAACATCAGTCATCGCCCGGTTTTACTGGATGAGGCAGTTTCTGCTCTATTAGCAGGGCCAATTCAGGTTAACCCATTGTATTTGGACGGGACTTTTGGTCGAGGTGGGCACTCAAGAAAAATATTGGCGAACCTACCATTAGAGGGGCGCTTAATTGCAATGGACAAAGATCCGCAGGCAATAGAGGAGGCGGGCAAGATTGAAGATAGTCGTTTTAGGATTGTGCATGATTCATTTGCGAGTATGGGGGATTACCTTGAGCCTAGTAGTTTAGATGGCATCTTATTAGATTTAGGGATTAGTTCTCCACAAATTGATCAGGCTGAAAGAGGATTTTCTTTTCGTATGGATGGTCCTTTAGACATGCGTATGAATAACAAGGAGGGGCAAAGTGCTCAAGAGTGGCTGGCTATTGCCAGTGAAAAAGAACTACATAAGGTAATTAAGGAATATGGGGAAGAACGGTTTGCTCTATCGATTGCAAAGGCGATTGTTGCTAGCAGGGAGCAAGGCAACGTTATTGGGACCACACGACAACTCGCGTCGCTCGTGGCTAGTGTCGTCCGCTCGCGTGACTCAGAGCAAGACCCCGCAACGCGTACCTTTCAGGCTATACGGATTCATATCAACCAAGAACTTCACGACTTGGAAAAAGGATTAGAGGTGGCCTTGAAACTTTTAAAAACGGGTGGTCGATTAGTCGTGATTAGTTTTCATTCACTGGAAGACCGCATTGTGAAGCAGTTTATGCAGGGTCATAGCCGGGTAGAAATACCTCGAGGCTTGCCTTTGAAAGAATCTCAAATTCCAAAATCCCCGCTAAGATTGATTGATAGGATTAAGCCATCCAGTAGTGAAATCAGTGCCAACCCAAGATCGCGATCAGCGGTCATGCGAGTTGCAGAAAAAATTGGGGAGGTACGATGAACCGTGCAGTAGTGGTTCTCATCTTAGCCCTAATGGGATGTTCATTTTTACTCGTGAACTCACAACAGAGAACTCGTCAGTTGTTTATTGAAAAGAATCGTTTAGAGATTCAACAGCGCAAACTCAATCAAGAGTGGAATCGCTTGGAATATGAGCAAAGAGAATTATCGAGATCAAGTCGCATTATCGATATTGCTAAAAAACAATTACATATGAACGATGCAAAGCAGGATAAGACCATTTATTTAAAGGAAAAAGAATGAGGACTGCGCGCCCATTACCTTCCTCTGAATTAGTCTTAAGATTACCAATGTGGCGATCAAGAGTCGTTTTATTCTTGATGTTTGCAGCATTCTGCACCCTGATTGTTCGGGCATTTTGGATTCAAGGAGTTGGTAATGATTTTTATGCTGAAAAAGGAAATCGGGTAAAAAGAGTCATCGAGTTAAATTCAATTCGCGGAAGAATCTTGGATCGTAATGGCGCAATATTAGCAACGAGTCTCGAAGCAAAGACGGTCATCGCTTATCCAGATATCGTGCCAGATGATTTAGAAAAATCGAAGATATTAGCTTTTGCTAAATTATTAGGGATGAGCGAGGCTGAGTTACGTAAGAAATTAGGTGAGTCACGAAGCCAACTTTATTTAAGGCGCCAAATTGAACCGGATGTTGCCGCTAAGATTAAAGCCTTAGAAATTCCAGGCATTACCATTACCAGCGAATACCGTAGGTACTATCCTGAAGGCGAGTCTGTAGCCCATGTTGTGGGCTTTACTAATGTTGAGGATATGGGTCAGGAAGGGATGGAGTTATCGAATAACGCATTACTCACTGGCAAAAGTGGTCAGCGTAATGTTGTGATTGATCGTCTTGGACGCGTAGTAGATGACCTAGGAGGTTATATACCTTCTAAAAACGGTGAGGATTTATATCTATCGATTGATAGCAAAATACAGTCAATTGCTTATCAAGAAGTGAAAAAAGCGGTAGAAAAGCATCATGCAAAAGCAGGCGGCGCAGTTGTATTGGACGCGGTCACAGGAGAAGTATTAGCTCTTGCAAATTGGCCCTCCTATGATCCAAACCATCGCGGTAATTTAACAGGTGAGCAACTGCGCAATCGGGTGCTGACGGATACCTTTGAACCAGGATCAACGATGAAACCCATCACGATTGCTTTAGCGCTTGAAAAGGGAATCGTTACGCCAAATACGATGATGCCGATTGGGCACCTGCAAATTGGTAAAAAAGTGATTACTGATACCCATCCCTATGGAGTATTAAGTGTTGCGCAGATTATTCAAAAATCGAGCAACATCGGCACAAGCCGCATTGCATTGCAAATGGAACCAGAAGATATGTGGGGCATGTTTCAAGCTGTTGGCTTTGGCCAAGCGCCTAAACTTGGTTTTCCAGGAGCAGTTGCCGGACTGGTTAAACCCTACGATAAATGGGGTAAGTTAGACCAGGCCAGTATGTCCTATGGATATAGTATTTCGACGTCGTTATTTCAGATTGCAAAGGCTTACACGATTTTTGTTCGTGATGGTGAACTTGCTACGCTCTCTATGAAAAAAATTGATAAGCCAACGATCGGTGTGCCGGTAATTTCTCAAAAAGTGGCAGCCCAAGTGAGAGTAATGATGGAATCAGTGACCCAAGAGGGTGGAACTGCGGTCAAAGCACAAGTAGATGGATATCGGGTCGGTGGCAAAACTGGTACAGCGCATAAATCCAATGGAAAAAAAGGCTATAGTTCAAATCGATATGAAGCCTTTTTCGCTGGTATTGCTCCAATTAGTTCACCGAGAATTGTGGTGGCGGTAGTGATCGATGAACCGTCTGTCGGGGGGTATTATGGTGGCGACGTTGCAGCACCGGTATTCTCAGCAGTAACGGGATCAGCATTAAGAACCTTAAACATCGCACCCGATGCTAACTCGACTCAGTTAGTCCAAAGTAATGCGATTCAGCCGGTGAATTTTCAGAGATGAAATTGAACTCTAAAAATCTCTCCTCGATATTTGAAGATATAGAAAATACCCTCTATAGCCAGGTGGATCGTGGCGCAAATTTATCCGCAGATACGCGCTTATTAGCGCCGGGGGATGTATTTTTAGCTTATCCAGTTGGTTTTGGAGTGGGCCTGAGTGATAACCGAATGCACATTCCAACTGCTTTAGAAAAAGGGGTTGCGCTCGTTTTATACGATACAGAAAATTGGCTTGAGACAGAATTACTTTCTGCCAGAGAAGTATTGGGTGATCCTCGGTGCATCCCAGTCCCTGATTTAGGAAAAATAGCGAGTGAAATTGCGAACCGCTGGTATGGTAATCCTTCAGCAGAACTAGACATTATTGGTGTTACTGGCACGAATGGTAAAACAACAATTACGCATTGGTTAGCCCAGGCCTTTGGTAAAAGTCATTTAACTGCAATTGCTGGCACGATGGGTTATGGCAGTATTGATGATCTGAAAACAACGGGCTATACCACCCCTGACGCGCCTAGAGTGCAAAGGATGTTAGCTGAGTTGCGAGAGCAAAAATTTAAAACGGTTGCGATGGAAGTATCTTCACATGCTCTTGATCAAGGCAGAGTGGACGGCGTTCAAATTAATACAGCAATATTTAGTAATTTAACTCAGGATCATCTCGATTATCACCAGGATATGGCTGCTTATGAAGCAGCGAAGTTTGAATTATTTAGAAGAGCAAATTTAAAAAATATTGTTTTGAATCTGGAAGACGAGACTGGACTAGTGTGGGCGCAAAAATTAATTGGCCATTCGAAGGCAAGAATTACAGTTTATGGACAAGCCCAACATTTTGCAAAATTAACCGAAGATCAACAGAGTAAATCTTTTCCGGTTTTGTATGAGTTAAAAGCAATTAGTCGGTCTGGGATGTTAGTAAAAGTGGATACTCGAGATCAGAACTTTAATTTAACGATTCCGACATTAGGTGGTTTTAATATTCAAAATGCATTAGCAGTAATCAGCACCTTATTAGCTTATGCGATGCCAGTTGAAAAAATCATTAAAAACATTGAACAACTCAAGTCAGTTCCTGGTCGCATGGAAATGATTAATCTAGGTGATAAGTTAATGCCACTTACGATTGTTGATTTTGCTCACACTCCTGATGGTTTAGCTAAGACTTTAAATACCCTTTTACCTGTTGCCAAGCAAAGAGGCGGTCAATTGATTTGTGTGTTTGGTTGTGGTGGTAATCGTGACATGGCGAAACGCCCACTCATGGGTCAAATTGCTACTGAAATTGCCAATAAAGTAATTCTGACTAGTGACAATCCGCGCAATGAAGATCCGATGCAGATTATCACAAGTATCTTGCAAGGAATACCTGAAAATGAAAAATCGAGGGTGAGTGTTTTAGAAAATCGAGCGTTTGCAATTTTAAATACAGTAAGAACAGCTCAAGCCAATGATGTGATTGTTATTGCAGGTAAAGGGCACGAAATAACGCAGGAAGTAATGGGTAAAAAATTCCCGTTTTCTGATCAAGATCATTTACGACTCGCCTTAAGGAGGGTTGTATGACAACGCAGTTCTTAACGATGCGATCTATCAGCCAGTATCTCCCTGAAGCGGTGATGATGCATGCTGATCTGGTATTGGATCAGCCACTCAAAAGGATTGTGACCGATAGTCGCAAAATTTTGAAAGATGATTTTTTTGTGGCAATTGCTGGCGAAAAATTTGATGCGCATGATTTTTTAACTCAAGTACAGCAAGCCGGTGCAATAGGTTCCCTAATTAGCGATGCTGCTAAGGCTCCTGAGCAATTACCAGTGGCGTTGGTTAACAATACCGTCTTAGCGCTTGGTAAACTGGCCAAAGCCTGGCGCTTAGAGTTGGCTCCAACAGTAGTGGTAGTAACCGGTAGCAATGGTAAAACCACTGTAAAAGAAATGATTGCCAGTATTTTTAGGGCTGCTGTAGGTCAAGAACATAGTTTATCTACCGACGGCAATTTAAATAACGAAATTGGTTTGCCCCTGACTTTACTGCGCCTCACCAGTGAACACCAATTAGCTGTGATTGAACTTGGTATGAATCATCCTGGCGAGACAAAAGCCTTGGCCGAAATTGCTTCGCCAAATATAACTTTGATTAACAATGCACAAAGAGAACATCAAGAGTTCATGCAAACGGTGGAAGCGGTTGCGCAGGAGCATGCCTTAGCGATCCAAGCTTTGCCAACGGATGGGTGTGCCGTGTTTCCGAGTGACAGCCCCTATGCCGATATTTGGTATGGGGTAGCAAAGGGTAGGCCAATCTTTACATTTGCCTTCAATACTGAGGCAACTCAAAACCAATCGCAAGGTCAAACCGATGTGACTGGGCGTTGGCATGAAAAAGGTCAATTAGAAATTAGTTCACCCCACTGGTCAACGAACGCGTTGGTGCAGTTAAAAACTTTGGGCGATCATAATGCAAAAAATGCCTTAGCTGCTACAGCGGTTGGATTAGCTGCTGGTGTCTCAAAAGAAGCGATTATCCAAGGCTTAGAAGCTTTTGAAGCGGTTGGTGGTCGGATGCGCAAACTAGAAATAAAAATTGGTAAAACATGCATTACTCTCGTGGATGACACCTACAATGCTAATCCAGATTCTGTGCTTGCAGCGATTCAAGCAATTGAAGATTTACCCGGTAAACATTGGTTAGTGTTGGGGGATATGGGTGAGGTTGGAGACCAAGGTCCAGTGTTTCATCGTGAAATCGGTGAATATGCAGCTCAACATCAAATTGATCAGTTATGGACAATCGGCGAACTGAGTTCCTTTACCGAGGAAGCATTTGCTCAGGTTAAAGCCCTGTCCCTGAAAAATAGTAGCAAGGTCGGTCAACACTGCAATTCAATAGAGCAATTAACTAGCCAGTTAACGGATCAACTCATGGCATCGGCTGTGCAACTTGATTCAAGCCCAAGCCAAACATCAAGCCAAACCAGAAGCCAAACCACAAGCCAAACCACAAGCCTTGTGCCATCACTCGTGATCTTAGTGAAGGGATCACGCTTTACTAAAATGGAACGGGTTATCCAACACTTACTCAGCATGGAGGATCAATGTTACTCATCCTAGCCCAGTGGTTGCAAAGTGATTATGGATTCTTAAGAGTTGTAAATTACATCACATTTAGAGCCGTGATGGCGACTCTGACAGCTTTACTGATTGGTTTGGTATTTGGACCGTGGGTGATTCGGCAATTAACGCTTTTAAAGGTTGGTCAGGCGGTAAGGCAAGATGGACCAAAAACACATCTCATTAAAACAGGAACTCCCACCATGGGTGGTGTTTTGATTTTAATTGGCATTGCGATTTCAACACTCTTATGGGCAGATTTATCAAATCGATTTATTTGGGCTGTTTTGTGGGTGACTTTAGGCTTTGGAATTATTGGCTGGGTAGATGATTACCGTAAAGTGGTTTACAAAAATCCAAAAGGAATGAGCTCTAGTGAAAAATATTTTTGGCAATCTCTGATTGGATTTGTAGCAGCGATCTATCTTGTTTTTGCTATTACAGATTTTAGTAATATTAGTTTTATTAACTCCCTGTTGCGCTGGAAAAATCAAGGAGTCACCTTAGGATTGCCAAATAATTTAAATTTAGTGGTGCCCTTTTTTAAAGAAATCAGCTATCCATTAGGCTCAATTGGGTTTGTCATTCTTACTTATTTAGTCATTGTAGGTAGTAGTAATGCTGTGAATTTAACCGATGGCTTAGACGGTCTAGTTATTATGCCAGTGATATTAGTGGCGGCCGCCCTCGGCGTTTTCGCCTATGTTTCGGGTAATACGATTTACGCCAAATATCTTCTATTTCCATTTATCCCAGGTACCGGTGAATTACTGATTTTCTGTGGCGCAATTGGTGGAGCAGGCTTAGCTTTCTTATGGTTCAATGCCCATCCAGCGCAAGTGTTTATGGGTGATGTTGGCGCTTTAGCGCTTGGCGGTGCCTTAGGTACGATTGCCGTCATTGTTCGGCAGGAGATAGTCCTGTTCATTATGGGTGGAATTTTTGTGGTGGAAACCTTGTCCGTTATCTTACAAGTAACGTGGTTCAAGTACACCAAAAGAAAATATGGTGAAGGGCGACGTATCTTTAAGATGGCACCGTTACATCATCATTTTGAATTAAGTGGCTGGAAAGAAACACAAGTAGTAGTGCGCTTTTGGATCATTACGATCATCCTAGTATTAATTGGCCTATCGAGTCTCAAGTTACGATAACGATGAATACCTTTAATACCTCCCAGCCTCTCAACCAAGCATTTGGTCAGTATTCTGATCAGTGTAAGGTTTTGGTCATGGGGCTCGGCGAATCTGGTCAGGCGATGGCAAAGTGGGCATTAGCCCAGGGTGCTCAAGTCATGATGCATGATACGAGAGAAGAGGTGAGTTTAGGTGAGGGGCTTCATCGCCGTACCCAAGAATTACTTCAGCTAGGTGTTTCGAGCATTAGTTTTGGTAGTAATTTATCTGAAATCGATTGGACGGATGTCAAAATTTTGGCAATGAGTCCGGGCATTTCTCCGCTTGATCCATTAATAGAACCATGCCTTCGTCAAGCTCAGGAAAGCCAGATTACGATTTGGGGAGAGTTAGATTTTTTCACTAAGGCTCTAAGCAGTTTAGAGGATACTTACGCATATAGTCCAAAGGTAATTGCAATCACTGGTACCAATGGCAAGACCACTACAACGGCTTTAACTGGAGTAATCTGTGCCAAGTCGGGCAAAAGTGTCGCCATTGCTGGCAATATTAGTCCGTCGCTCTTGGATAAACTCACGGAGTGCCTAGCGCAAAACACATTACCTGACATTTGGGTATTGGAGTTATCGAGTTATCAACTGTATTACAGTCAGGACTTTAATCCTCATGCTGCCACTATCTTAAATATATCTGAGGATCACCTCGATTGGCATTTAAGTATGGAGCATTATGTCAATGCAAAAGCCAAAATATTTGGACAAAATACAATCCCCATTATTAATCGGGATGATGCCACAGTAATGCGTTTATTTACGGATGCGGACTGGGCGAAAAAACGCATTATCAGCTTCGGTATGAATCAGCCTTTAGAACCTGATTCATTTGGGATTAAGAGTGATATGGGCGGTGCAATTGATTGGTTGGCATGGGCTCCACCAGTAGAAGAATTCGAAGGTAACCAGCTAATTAAAGTCAGAAGAACCAAGAAATCTCAAGCTGCACTAGATGAAGAACCGTTATTAATTAAACATTTAATTCCTGCGGATGCGCTGCTGATTAAGGGCCGTCATAACGCTACGAACGCTCTCGCGGCATTGGCCTTAGCGAATGCAATAGGACTAGGTATTGCACAACTTTTACATGGTTTACGGGATTATTCGGGTGAGCCGCACCGCGTTCAAACCATTGCGATTGTGGGTGATGTGGAGTATATCGACGATAGTAAAGGCACTAATGTTGGAGCAGTGATTGCTGCTTTGCAGGGGCTTGGCATGGTTGAGTCACAGGGCGTCAGAAAAATACTATTAATTGCCGGTGGGGATGGCAAGGGCCAAGACTTTAGTCCACTGCGTGAGCCAATCCTAAAATATGTAAAGAACTTATTCTTGATTGGTCGCGACGCAAGCGCGGTTGCAGAACTATTTAATGGTGAGTCACTATCAATTACGATGGCTACGAGCTTAGAAGATGCCGTCAATCAAGCCGCAAGCATTGCAAAAGCCGGTGACCGCGTTTTACTCTCGCCAGCATGTGCTAGTTTTGATATGTTTAAAAATTACAAACATCGAGCTGAAGTTTTTGCCAGTGCTGTGGAAGAGTTAAGTATGCATTCATTGGGGGAGGCGCAATGAAGCTTGTATTAGCCCAAAGTATGATGAACTTAGTGCGTGGATGGAGTACATCGCGCAATCGTTTTGGCGGTGGACTGCGGCAAGGTTTTAACGAGTTCCGTTCCGAGTTAAGAGATGCTACCAAAACAACTACCTATTCGCGCTCAGCGATGGGAGCATGGGATCAGTCCTTGTTATGGTCAGTTGTATTGCTCGTGTTAATGGGTACTGTCATGGTTTACTCAGCTTCCATCACCTTAGCCGATGGAAAAAAATATGCAAATTACAGCAGTACTTATTTTTTAATAAGACATATCTTTTCTCTAGGCATTGCCGTATTTGCAGGTTTGATCGCATATCGCCTACCTAGTAAGGTTTGGGACAAGATTGCTCCTTTACTGTTTATCATTACGGTCCTGATGTTGATTGTGGTTTTAATTCCTGGCTTGGGTAAAGCTGTCAATGGTTCAAAGCGTTGGTTGCCACTGGGTATTATGAATTTTCAGCCGTCTGAGTTGATGAAGTTTGTAGCGGTGATCTTTGCAGCGCATTACACCGTCCGTCGCCAAGAATATTTGCATTCCTTCTTAAAAGGATTTTTACCACTTGGAGCAATTGTTGGCCTCGTGGGCGCTTTATTACTTTGGGAGCCTGACATGGGCGCCTTTATGGTTGTCGCTGCCATCGCAATGGGTATTTTGTTTTTGGGTGGTATTAATGCCAAACTATTTAGTTACTTAATCTTAGTTGGAGTGGCTGCATTTGGTTTAATTGTTGCCACTTCGAGGTTTAGAAGAGAACGTATCTTTGCCTTTTTAAATCCATGGACAGAAGAACATGCGCAGGGTAAAGCCTACCAATTAACCCACTCATTGATGGCATTTGGGCGAGGTGAGTGGTTTGGTGTGGGTTTGGGGGGCAGTATTGAAAAACAACATTATTTACCAGAGGCGCATACCGATTTCATTCTTGCTGTCATCGGTGAAGAGCTAGGTTTTGTGGGTGTATTGGTAGTAATTATAGTTTTTTATTACATTGTAAGAAGATGCTTCATGATTGGCAGAACCTGCTTACAACTCGATCGCAGTTTTGCTGGGTTGGTTGCAAAAGGCATTGGTATCTGGATTGGTTGGCAATGTTTTATAAACATGGGCGTCAATCTGGGCTTATTACCTACCAAGGGACTTACCTTACCTTTGGTTAGTTATGGTGGCTCTGGCTTATTAATGAACGCAGTGGCCATTGGTGTACTTCTAAAAATTGATGCAGAAAACCGTGCCTTGATGCGAGGTGCCAAAATATGACGACATTGACCCCGTTATCTAAATGTATCTTGATTATGGCTGGCGGCACTGGGGGACATATTTTCCCTGGGCTTGCGGTAGCAGAATATTTACGTTTAGAAGGTTGGCGTGTCCATTGGTTAGGCAATCCGAATGGTATGGAATATGAATTAGTCAAAAAATCTGGATTTGCTTTTGAGCCAATTATCTTTGGTGGAGTTCGGGGTAAGGGTCTGTTGGTAAAACTAAAATTACCGATGAATTTATACAGAGCGATGTGGCAAAGTTTCGGTGTGATGCGCAAAATTAAGCCAACGGTCATGCTAGGTATGGGCGGCTATGTCAGTTTCCCAGGAGCTTTGGTCGGCGTTTTGAGCGGAATTCCATTAGTTTTACATGAGCAAAACTCGGTTGCTGGTATGGCGAATAAAGTGTTGTCCAACTTAGCTCGAAAAGTATTATGTGCTTTTCCTAAAGCTTTATCCAAAGGTCAATGGGTAGGTAACCCCTTACGATCAGACTTATTACAATTACCAAACCCTACTGAGCGATATAGTAATCGAACTGGGGTACTAAAAGTACTGGTAGTGGGCGGTAGTTTAGGGGCGTCAGCCTTAAATGAGACTGTGCCAAAAGCCTTGCATTTAATTCCGCAAGAAATAAGACCTGAAGTGGTGCATCAAGCAGGCTCCAAACACCTTGAGCAATTGACGAATAATTATCAAACGCAGGGCGTAGAGGCTCAGCTCGTTCCTTTTATTGAAAACATGGCAGAAGCTTATGGCAATGCTGATCTAGTGATTTGCCGTGCTGGAGCGATGACGATTAGTGAACTTGCTGCATGTGGTGTGCCATCTTTATTAGTACCATTTCCATCGGCAGTGGATGATCATCAAACTACAAATGCCCAATACTTATCGTCGGTCGGCGCTGCCAAATTAATTGCTCAAAAAGATTTAACTCCGCAAATTTTGGCAGATTGGTTAATGAGTTTAGACCGCAAAGATTTATTGGTAATGGCTCAAAATGCTTTAAAACAAGCGAAGCCTTTTGCTACGCAAAGTGTGGCTGAAATATGCAAAGAAGTGAGTAACGCATGAAACACATAGTTCAACATATCCATTTTGTCGGCATCGGTGGTGCTGGAATGAGTGGTATCGCAGAAGTACTATTAAACCTTGGCTATCGCGTAAGTGGATCTGATATTCAAGAGAGTAGTACTACCCAACGATTAGCTGAATATGGAGCCCAAATCCAAATTGGTCATCATGCTGATAATATTGGCGATGCTGAAGCAGTTGTGATTTCTACGGCTGTAACAGGAGATAATCCAGAAATATTAGCAGCGAGAGCTGCCTCCATCCCGGTCATTCAACGAGCAGTAATGTTGGGCGAATTAATGCGCCTCAAACAAGGAATTGCCATTGCCGGCACACATGGTAAGACCACTACTACGAGTTTAGTTGCCTCAATCCTAGCAGAAGGCCAACTTGATCCAACGTTTGTAATTGGTGGAAAGTTAACTTCTGCAGGTGCAAATGCGCGCTTAGGAACGGGTGACTTTATCGTAGCCGAAGCAGACGAGTCAGATGCGTCGTTTTTAAATTTACTACCTGTGATGGAAGTTATTACCAATATTGATGCTGATCATATGGAAACGTATCAGCACTCGATGCCAAGATTAAAACAAGCCTTTGTGCAATTTACACAAAGAATGCCTTTTTATGGCATTGCCATCTTGTGCGTAGATGATGCCAATGTCAGGGATATGTTGCCATTTGTTTCACAATCAGTTCTGAAATACGGTCTTTCCGAAGATGCTGATGTGATGGCCCATGATGTGACAGCAGTTGGGGCAACCATGCAATTTGCCGTTACTCGAAGAACTATTCGCCGCCATGGTCCAAAGCCAAGTACACTGCAAATTACCTTAAATTTACCTGGTTTACATAATGTTCGAAATGCTCTAGCAGCAATTGGGGTTGCGACAGAGTTAGGTGTCTCGGACGCAGCGATTGTCAAAGCTTTGGGAGAATTTAAAGGCGTTGGTAGAAGATTTACTCAATATGGCGATATTAGTATTCCAAATAAGCCAGATAATAAGAATGCAAGATTTACTTTAATTGATGATTACGGACATCATCCCGTAGAAATGGCAGCGACCTTATCTGCAGCAAGGGGTGCGTATCCGAACAGAAGATTGGTCTTGGCCTTCCAACCCCATCGCTACACCCGGACAAGGGACTGCTTTGGTGAATTTGTAAAAGTACTTCATCAATTCGACGCACTTGTTTTAACCGAGGTTTATCCAGCGGGAGAACCTAAAATAAAAGGCGCTGATAGTCATAGCCTATTAGAAGCTCTGCGGACATCCATAGCGAAAGAGCCAGCCGGTTGCTTACATGCTGAGCAGATGGTGTTAGAAAAAGATATGAAGTTATTGGCGCAAACCATTTTAAGTCAGGTACAAGATGGCGATGTTGTCATTACGATGGGTGCCGGTTCCATTTCTGCTGTGCCAAATCAAATTATTCAGGCAGTCAAGCAAGGGGGTGTCAATGAATAATAGACATGGACAAACTCAAGCAGCTCGACTATCGCAATGGGTCATAGAAGTAAAGGCAAAATTAGCAGCTCTTCAACCCGAATCACTCGGTAAAGTAGGTGTGTTGATGGGTGGGTTTTCAGGTGAAAGAGAAATCTCGCTTCAGTCTGGATCAGGAGTACTCAAAGCTTTGTTAGATAGTGGTGTGAATGCGGTAAGTTTTGACCCATTCCAAGAACCCATTGAGACCATCGTTAACCATCATTTTGACCGCGTAATGATTTCATTGCATGGCCGATTTGGTGAGGACGGTACCATGCAAGGCTTGTTAGAGCAATTGGGTATTCCTTATACAGGAAGCGGTGTAATGGCCTCTGCGATGGCAATTGATAAGCAAACAACTAAACAAATTTGGTTAAGTCATGGTTTATCGACCCCGAAATATGTAATGCTTCATGCGCATACCAATTGGGCAAAAGTGGTCGAAGAGTTAGGTTTACCTTTAATTGTGAAACCCGCGCGAGAGGGATCTTCCCTCGGTTTAACAAAGGTCAATCAAGCGAGTGAATTAGCAGCAGCTTATCAATTAGCTGCTGTGATGGATCAAGACGTGATGGCGGAACAGTGCATTATTGGTGATGAGTTAACTTGTCCAGTTATGGGCGAAGGCGTCTTTGCCCAAGCATTACCGCTTATTAAAATAGTCGCCCCAGCGGCAAAGTATGACTATCACAATAAATACTTCTCTGATGACACGAAGTATTTATGTCCAACGGGCTTAGATCCTTTATTAGAAGAAAAGATTCAAGAACTAGTGGTGAAGTCTTACCAAGTATTAGGTTGTTCAGGTTGGGGTCGGGCAGACGTGATGGTGGATAAAAATACCCAAACGCCTTATTTATTGGAAATGAATACTTCACCCGGCATGACTAGCCATTCATTAGTGCCAATGGCTGCCAAAGCTGCAGGCCTAAGTTATGCAGAGTTAGTTCTTTGGATTGTGATGAACGCCAAATTATCGAATGGGATGAATAGAAAAGGGATGTTGGAAAAATTAGTTGAGGTAGATAAATGAGATCCTCAAGTATCCCTATAAGAAATACGCATAGACAGACCCAGAATAACCAGTCTTTAGGTGAGTTACTGGGTCAATGGTTTATCACTACTATGAAATCGATGTTCTCTGGTTTACTGGTTATTCTTGTGTTTATCATTTCACCTATCTGGAATTATCCAGAACGAATGAAGCAATTAACGCAATGGTTAGTGATTAGCCTAGGCGCGATAACTATTCTTTGGGGGCTCTACTGGATTGGTCAAAGACCAGTTTTCAATATTGAACAAATTTCAGTGCAATCTGCAAATGAGCAAGATTTAGAACATATTAAAGTTCCGATGGTTAAAGCAAAGGCTATTAGTCAATTTAGTGGGAATTTCTTTACCTTGAGACTCGATCAAGCTCGCGCAGCCTTTGAAGAAATGCCATGGGTCAGAGTCGCAAGTGTGAGAAGGGTATGGCCTAACCAAATACAAGTATCGATTGAAGAGCATGAGCCAGTAGGAGTATGGCTTGGACAAAATGGCCCAGAGTTGATGAATAACTATGGTGAGTTATTTACCGTGAATCTAGCTGAGGCAAACGATAGGAAAAATTTAGTGATTTTTCAGGGACCACCGAATAGTAATAAAGAGGTTTTAGGTCTATATCAACAATTAGAGGAATGGTTTAAGAAACACGATTCAAAAATCGTGGCACTGACATTAAGTCCAAGATATGCATGGTCGGTAAAACTGGATAACGGTTTAACTTTTGAGTTGGGGCGGGATCAAACTGATAAAGATCGTAAACAAATCACGGAACGCTTAGATAAGTTTTTTAGACTCTGGCCAGAGTTAGAGAAACAATTAACGGGTCCGGTTGATTACGTTGATCTTCGATACAACGAAGGGTTCTCTTTAGGCGCGTCATCTAAATCTGATCATAAGGCAAATGAATTCAAATTGGCCGGATTGAATCAACGCTTTACTACGCCTTCTGTAGAAGGAGATGAAGATTCAGAAGGATTTGAAAAACCCCTCAATATAAAAAAGCAAGCACCGAAAGCAGAACCTAAAGCGGTAGCAACGTTAAATAATCGAGAAGTTAAAAAAGTAAAACAAAGTGAACAAATTGGAAGTAAATATTAATGAGTAAAGACCATCGTAACTTACTAGTTGCTTTAGACATAGGCACATCGAAAGTTCTTGCTCTCGTTGCAGAAATAGAACCCGATGGCGAGTTTAATGTGATCGGCATCGGTAATGCACCCTCAGAAGGTATTAAAAAAGGTGTTGTCGTAAATATAGAAGATACAGTGCAATCAATTCAAAAAGCATTAGAAGAAGCTGAGGTGATGGCACAGTGTCGGGTTGAAAATGTATTTACTGGCATTGCCGGTAACCACGTACAAAGTTTTAATACCAAGGGAATGGTTGCGATTCGTGACAAAGAAGTAAGCGCTGCAGATTTGGAACGAGTCCATGAAAATGCCAAACCGATCAATATTCAAACAGATCAGCAAGTACTCCATATGTTAATCCAGGAGTACTTAATCGATAACCAGGACGGTGTCAGAGATCCGATTGGGATGAACGGACAAAAATTAGAGGTGAATGCGCATATCGTCACGGGAGCAGTCAGTGCTGTTCAAAATATTATTAAATGTATTCGTCGGTGTGGCTTAGAAATCAATGCCTTGGTGTTGCAACCACTATGCTCCAGTTTGGCGGTATTAACGAAGGATGAAAAAGAGTTAGGAGTCGTATTAGTTGATATTGGTGGTGGTACAACGGATATTGCTGTGTACTTTCAGGGGGTGATTCAATATACCGAAATTATTCCCTTAGGCGGTGATCAAATCACGAATGATATTGCCATGGCGCTCAGAACCCCCACAATCGATGCAGAAGATTTAAAAATATCACACGGCATCGCTAAACAGGCATTAGCGAATTCCACTGCCATGATCGATGTTCCAGGGATTGGTGAGCGGGAATACCGCCCTATTTCTAAACAGTCATTAGCGGCTGTGATCGAACCGAGAATGGAAGAACTATTTAAATTTGTAGTGGAATCTTTAGAGCATTCTGGATTTTCACAAATGACCCCTTCAGGGGTAGTTCTAACTGGTGGAACAGTGATGATGCCGGGTGTGATTGAACTTGCTGAAGAAGTCTTTAACAAGCCCGCAAGAATTGGATACCCAGAATATAACGGGCAATTTAAAGAGGTTTTGAGAAATCCTAAATTTGCAACAGGTATTGGATTACTTCGTGAAGGCAGAACACAAATTGTTTTAGGCCAACAAGAATTAGAAGCGCGTCCCTTACGAGGTGCATTCCAAAGAGCAAAAGAATGGTTTTTAGGTAATTTTTAAAAGAATTGAAATAAAGAGTTTATTAAGTAGTCGTCAATGTAGTACATAAATAGGAGGTAACAAAATGGAGTTTGAAATGTTAGAAGCTGATACAGCTGGAAAAACCAATATCCGAGTGATTGGAGTTGGTGGAGCTGGGGGCAATGCTGTGCAACACATGATTCGTCGTGGTGTGCAGGGCGTTGAATTTATTTGTATGAATACAGATGCCGGGGCGTTAAAACGTTCTAAAGCTGAAACCAATTTGCAGTTGGGGTTAACGGGATTAGGCGCAGGGGCAAAGCCTGATGTAGGCGCTAGTTCTGCTATCGAAGCAAAAGCAAGAATTGCAGATGTATTACAGGGCGCTCATATGGTATTCATTACTGCAGGTATGGGTGGTGGAACCGGTACTGGGGCAGCACCGATCGTTGCGCAAATAGCAAAAGAAATGGGTATTTTGACTGTTGGAGTCGTGAGTAAGCCATTTGATTTTGAGGGTGCCAGAAGATCACGTATTGCCGAAGAAGGCGCTTTAGAACTCGAAAAACACGTTGACTCATTAATTGTTGTGCTAAATGAAAAACTGTTCCAAGTGATGGGTGAAGATGCGGAAATGGATAAAGCATTTAGTACAGCGGATGATGTTTTGCATAACGCAGTAGCTGGTATTGCAGAAATCATTAATGAACAAGGCTTAATTAACGTCGACTTTGAAGATGTGAAAACGGTCATGAGTGAACAAGGTAAAGCCATGATGGGAACGGCAACTGTTTCAGGCGTGGATCGTGCAAGACTTGCTGCAGAAGCAGCAGTTGCTTCACCATTGTTAGAGGGTGTGAACTTATCAGGTGCACGTGGAGTTCTCGTCAATATTACGGCGAGCCGAACATTACGTTTATCTGAGACCAGAGAAGTTATGTCAGCTATTCGTGGTTACGCGGCGGAAGATGCCACGATTATCTTTGGTACGGTTTACGATGAATCCTTAAGTGATGCAATCCGAGTAACGGTCGTTGCTACTGGCTTAAATGGTCCAAGAAAAGCACAAAACGAATCGAATGTTGAGATTGTTTGGACTAATAAAGCCACAGGAACTTATGGTCCTCAGTCTGCAGTGCCAGTAACTGGATTAACTGAGTATGCCCCAGTAAGTCCAATCACAGTGAATGCTCATCAAACGATGGTCGCTTCGAACTTTGCAAATCTGCAAAGTGTACCTAATTATGAAATGAATATCCCAGTATTGTCAGAGCCGAGCCAAATGAATGCACAACCTAGCATTTCTCCACAGGTAACACGTCCAAATCCAAGTCGTGGCGTTGGACAGTTAGGTGCAGCTAGTTCGCCTCAAGCAAAAGCAATGTTGGAAAAGGGCGCAGAATTTTTCGAAATTCCCGCTTTTTTAAGAAAGCAAGCTGATTAAGCTCTAGTTGTTGAGTAGTTAAACGCAGTCATATATAAAACAGTATGATTGAACAATTGACAGTAGTGTGCCTCCGTTGACGACGAAAGCACTAATGTCAGTATTTTTTATAACTGAATTGAAGGAGAGAATATGATTGCTGTTCAACAAAAAGTACCCAATGCAACTTTGTATGAGTTTATTTCTGAAGAAACTGAAGGTTGTACCTTAGGCCCTAATGCTTTTCAGGTAGCAGAAATACTAAAAGGTAAAAAAGTAGTAATCTTTGGATTGCCTGGTGCATTTACTCCTACTTGCTCTGCGCAACATGTACCTGGTTATGTAGAACACGCTGCTGCAATCAAAGCAAAAGGTGTTAATGAAATTTGGTGTGTATCCGTAAACGATGCTTTTGTGATGGGTGCATGGGGTAAAGATCTTCAGGTTGGTAAAGCAGTACGAATGATGTCAGACGGTAGTGCAGAATTAACGAAAGCGCTTGGACTAGAGTTAGACCTAGTTGCACGCGGTTTAGGCATTCGTTCACAACGCTATTTAATGATTGTGAATGACGGTGTGGTCGAGCATTTAGCGGTTGAAGCAGCCGGAAAGTTTGAAGTCAGTGATGCCGCCTCTGCTTTAAAAAGCTTATAATCCTCATTTTTTCACGTATCGACAGGTGTATTGCAGCTTATGTTAAAACAAACCACCATTGCTGAACCAATTAAGACGGTCGGGATTGGGCTGCACTCAGGAACAAAATCTAATTTGTTCCTGAAGCCTGCACCAGTTGATACGGGTATTGTGTTTATTCGTATTGATCAAGAACCTCAAACTCCGATTCCTGCAAAAGCAGAAAATATTACTGACACACGCTTAGCCAGTGTTTTACAGATAGGCGAGCATCGAATCTCAACCGTAGAGCACTTATTGTCTGCTTGTTCTGGTCTTGGCATTGATAACTTAATTGTCGAAATCAATGGTGAAGAGATTCCGATTATGGATGGTAGCGCCGCATCCTTTTTGTTCTTGCTGCAGTCAGCCGGTCTAAAAATCCAAGAAGCCCCTAAAAAATTCATCAAAATCAAAGAATTAATTGAAGTTAGAGAAGGTGACAAATTGGCAAGATTAGAGCCATTTGATGGCTTTAAATTAGATTTTACGATTGACTTTAAGCACCCAGCACTTGATAAGACCGGCCAGCGATGCATCATTGATTTTGCTAACACGACTTATGTCAAAGAGATTGGTCGAGCAAGAACCTTCGGCTTTGCTCATGAAGTGGAAGCCCTTAGAGAAATGGGACTAGCTCGGGGCGGAAGTTTAGATAATGCTATTGTGCTCGATGAACATCGGATACTTAATAACGAAGAACTACGTTATGAAGATGAGTTTGTCAGACATAAAATCTTAGATGCTATCGGCGACCTTTATTTGGCTGGTTATCCGATTATTGGTGTGTATACTGCTGAAAAATCAGGCCATGGCCTCAATAATCAATTGTTGAGGAAGATGTTTGCCACTCCCCAAAGTTATGAAATCGTCCATTTTGATGATATTTCTAAAGCTCCTACTGCTTTTACAGCGCACTTAACTCAAGAAAACGAATAGTACCTACTGCGCAAGAGATTAAGCTGATTTGTTTGCAACTTTTTTAGCGTTAAAGAGTAAAAGTTCAATTGCCTGGTAGGTCGGCGATTCTGGATCAGTGGCCCTTAGTAAGTTTTCCCACGACTGAAACTGTGACGCGGAGAGTGCAATTGGATCCGGTTTAGTCTCTTCCTGACAAGTGTTTTCAGGTTCAAGGTTTGATTTTGGTAAGACTTTTAATTGAATTTCCTTTACAGGAAAGCCAGACTCCCGAAAACAATGCAAAAGACTAGGTAATTTATTTTTTAGCCTTGAGATAATACTAGCTTGACGGGTAAACAAGCGAATCATCCCTTTGTCGTTCATCTCACCAATAAATATATCATTAGAAAAATGACTAAACCCAGTTAAATCAAGAGCTTGGTTCAGGGCAAGTTGATATTTTTGGCGTAATTCAAAATTCGTAAAAACCTCTTTTAAAGGGCTATCCTTTAAATTTTTTGATAGAAGTTCAGAAATTTCGTGAGAACCTAATTGATTATTTGTCATGAATAGATCAATTTCTACAATGAAAAGTCGAGTAAATTTTAGGCAATTTTTGATAACCCTGTGGGAAAATAGCAATTAATCGCTACATTCATGGAAATAATATGCATGAATGATAAACTCTTAGATTGAATTTCTACGAAAAACATCATGGTATCTGGACTCTTAAAAAAGATAATTGGCAGTCGTAACGATCGCTTACTTAAACAATACCGTAAAACGGTAATTCAAATCAATGCTTTAGAGCCAAAGTTTGAGGCACTAAGAGATGAACAATTTCCTGAGATAACTCAAGAGTTAAAAGCCCGGGTTGCCGGTGGCGAAAGTCTTGATAATATCTTACCTGAAGCCTTTGCATTAGTTCGAGAAGCGAGTCGTCGCACAATGAAAATGCGACACTTTGATATGCAAATGGTTGGTGGCTTAGTTCTTCACCAAGGAAAAATTGCTGAAATGAGAACCGGTGAGGGTAAAACTCTGACTGCTACTTTGCCGGTATTTTTAAATGCACTTTCAGGTAAGGGTGTTCACGTAGTGACTGTGAACGATTACTTGGCATCGCGTGATGCACAGTGGATGGGTAAAATTTATAACTTTCTGGGACTAACCGTTGGGATTAATCTTTCTCAAATGCAACACGAGGAAAAACAAGCGGCATACGCTGCTGACATAACCTACGGAACTAATAATGAGTTTGGCTTTGACTATTTGCGTGACAATATGGTTCACGATGTACGCAGTCGAGTACAACGCGGCCTCAATTACGCAATCGTAGATGAAGTGGATTCAATCTTAATTGATGAAGCGAGGACGCCATTAATTATCTCTGGCCAAGCCGATGATCATACCGATTTATACGTAAAAATGAATGTCATACCTTCTTATTTAGACCGTCAAATTGGCGAAGAGAAGGCAGATGGCACAGGTGTAGAAAAACCTGGTGATTATGTGATTGATGAAAAATCTCAGCAAGTTTTCTTGACCGAAGCCGGACATGAGAAAGCGGAGTCAATTCTTGTTCAGATTGGTTTGATCAATGATGGTGATTCACTCTACGCACCACAAAACATCGCTTTAATGCATCACTTACTAGCCACCCTGCGTGCGCACACTTTATTCAACCGTGACCAACATTATGTTGTGCAAAACGGCGAGGTTGTCATCGTCGATGAGTTCACTGGCCGTTTAATGGTGGGTCGTCGTTGGTCTGATGGATTGCATCAAGCGGTGGAGGCAAAGGAAGGCGTGCAAATTAATAGTGAAAATCAAACGCTAGCAACGATTACCTTCCAAAATTATTTTAGGATGTATCAAAAATTATCTGGTATGACCGGAACTGCCGATACTGAAGCCTATGAATTCCAAGAAATTTACGGCTTAGAAACAGTTGTTGTGCCGCCAAATAGAATTAGTAAAAGACTGGATAAACAAGATCAGATTTACAAAACATCCAAAGAGCGTTATGCGGCAGTAATTAAAGATATTAAAGATTGCTATGAGCGTGGTCAGCCAGTTTTAGTCGGTACTACTTCGATTGAAAATTCTGAATTAATCTCAGATATTTTGACAAAAGAAAAATTACCGCATCAAGTATTAAATGCAAAACAGCACGCTCGGGAAGCAGAAATCATTGCCCAAGCAGGTCGCCCAAAGATGATTACGATTGCCACCAATATGGCTGGACGTGGAACTGACATTGTGCTTGGTGGCAACGTCGAGAAACAGTCTAGTCTTCTAAATGAAGATACCGCTTTAGATGAAAATCAAAAGCTGGCAAGAATTAAAACCTTAGAAGATGAGTGGCAAGGTCTGCATGAACAAGTTGTGAATGCGGGTGGCTTACATATTATCGGTACAGAGCGACATGAAAGTCGACGGATTGATAATCAGTTAAGAGGCCGTTCAGGACGCCAAGGCGATCCTGGATCCTCGCGTTTCTATCTTTCATTAGACGATGATTTATTGAGAATTTTTGCAGGTGATCGTTTACGAAGTGTTATGGACCGTCTAAAAATGCCTGAAGGTGAGCCAATTGAAGCAGGGATGGTCTCGCGGGCAATTGAATCTGCTCAGCGCAAGGTGGAAGGTCGTAACTTTGATATTCGTAAGCAATTATTGGAATATGATGATGTGGCTAATGACCAACGTCGTGAAACCTATCAACTGCGAAATCAAGTCCTAGAGTCAGACAACGTCGGTGGCTTAATCAATAATCTACGGGATGATGTCTTTAGAAGTCTTGTTATGGAATATGTGCCTTCAGATACATTACCAGAACAGTGGGATCTAGATGGTTTAGAGAAAGAGCTTCAGCAAAACTGGGGAATACAGTTAGCCTTAAAAGAAAAGGTAGAACAAGCTCAAGAGGTTGATGTTGAAGATTTAATCAGTTGGGTCCAAGAAAGTGCCCAGATTGTATATCAATCAAAACTAGATCAATCCGATGTCAATTCTTTTGCTGGATTTGAACGGTCAGTCTTCCTGTACAGCATGGACTCCCATTGGCGAGAACATTTAGCTTCGCTTGACTATTTACGTCAAGGGATTCATTTACGTGGTTATGCACAAAAAGACCCTAAGCAAGAATATCGTAAAGAATCGTTTGAGTTATATGCTGAGTTCTTAGAAGTCATTAAACGAGATATTACGAAAACAATTCTGAATGTTCAAATCCAATCCGCAGAGCAACTCAATGATGCTACTGAAATGATTCAAGAGGATTTAAGCAACTTGAGAGATGTGCAATATCAACATGCCAATGTAGCGGAATCTGAAACACAAAATTCCTCTGTTGCAGTACCGATGATGAATAAAATCATGAACACTGCACCAAAAGTGGGTCGAAATGACGCGTGCCCATGTGGAAGTGGTAAAAAATATAAGCATTGTCATGGGCAAGTAGCATAATTTAAAACTTGTTAAATGGAAAATTTACTCAAGCAGGAAATTCAAAACCAAAGATGTGATTCAATATGCTCTAATGATTTGAAAAAACAGTCCATTGAAAGATAAAGTAAAAAATTTGTTTGGTCCATGTGCAATTTTTTTGACAGGTTACGGACTAATATTTTTTTCTAAAGGATTGGGTTTCGCAAGCATTTTCACAGCCTTAAGCTCAATTTTAATATGGGGCTTATATTTGATCTTGCGTAAACATAAAATTGCCAGAGTCATACTTGCTTACGGTGTATTTTCAATAACGCCAATCTTAAGTTATACAGGACAAATAGGGGTCCTTACGGGCTTTAATGGGAATCATTCTTCCATTAAGTGGCTCGGAGTGTCATTCGTGATGGCCAGCATATCGATATTTATTTATAACGATCAATTCACGTTTAAAAGTTTATTTTTAAACATCATGCAACCTATTCGCCTTAACTCTGGACCTATAGCGCTTACAAGTTCAAAAATTCATGCTTTTAGTAGAAAAAGGACTTTCATCTATATTCGTTGGATGATACTTGGTACTTTTATGTTTAGTGTGATTGCCTCAGGTTTATCTCAGTTGTTGATTCTGAAAGAATCAACAGAAGCTTTAGATATTCTCATCTTTGGAATTATCTTTGAAGCTTACGTTTACTTTAATTTTGTCGGCATAACGATGATGGCATTCGGAGCCTTAAATCTATTTGGCGTTCGAACTGCGATGAATTTTAATAGTCCTTTTTCTGCACGTAATGTAATAGAGTATTGGCAACGTTGGCATATCAGTTTATCTACTGTATTAAAAACCCTTTTTTTTCGTCCATTGAAAAATACCTGTGGACTGCCAGTAGCCATTTTTTTTGTGTTTATTAGTTCTGCGCTGTGGCATGGCGTCACTTTGAATTTTATGATTTGGGGTAGTTTCCACGCCTTGTTTTGGCTAATTACCTATTACATTTTAAAAATGCTTAATAATAAGCAAATTGCAAAAATTTTAACTTTACTGTTATTGCCATTTATTGTTGTTATGGGTAGGATAATTTTTTCTGAGTCCGATTCAACGCTTTTACTCTTTAAGTTACAGCAAGTCATAAATTGGGATACCGATTCTGCCAATGCCATTAGCCATCACATACAATTTGATACTAAGACCCTATTTACCTTGATTTTTGGAGGTATTTTGATGGGTTTTGAATTCGCATTTCCTATACTAGCTAAAAGATATCGTTTTTTAAGAAATCAATATCTCTGTGTAATTTGGGTATTCTTGTGTATTGAATTTAGCTCCTTTGGAATTGAGGGAGTTTATGGAACTCGTTAACTAACAATGAAGTAGGTAAATTCTAATTTATTAACTTGAAATATGATTTATTAAAAAAAGGTCTCGTCGAATCTGGGGTTTATTTAAATGATATTAACAAACTTAACTATTCTTATTATTGGAGCAAGCCACTTAGCAAAACCGGGGTATTTAATTACAAGCTTGCATGATGAATTACAAAATCAAGGTGCAAAAGTGCACACTATAGGCGTTTGTGGAGTTGAACCAAGCGAATGGTTGATTGCAACTAAAGGTCTCTGTGGAGGGGCCGAGAGAGAATTTACCAAGCCGATTAATATCAGATTAGGAAAATCTGCGGAAACTCAACCAATATCTGATTTAATAGCAAAAGATAATCCTGATGTTGTAGTGATTATCATGGGGGATACTCTTGGAAAATATAAAGAGCAAATGGTTAAATTCAAAGTTTATAGTGAAGCCAGTGGTTTAGCGAAAAAAATTGCCAGTTTAAATAAACCATGTTTATGGGTTGGCCCGCCATGGGGAAATGAGCTGCAAATAACTGGTAAAACACATAATCGTACGAAGGAATTGAATTATGTGCTTTCTAATTCAGTAGCACCTTGCAAGTATGTTGACTCTCTGTCAATGTCAAAACCAGATGAGTGGCTAACTACTGATGGGCAACACTTTACACCAGATTATTACAAAGAATGGAGTAAGAAAATCGTTGAGAACTTTAAAATGATTTCCGACTTAAAATTTTGACTATTCAGTAAACTCTTTGACAAATTAATATAGAAAGTATCCAAATGCCAGTTAATCTTCACCCTCTCAGTCCTTCCGATGTGCTACCTATTCAAGGTATACAACTCGGGTATGCTATGGCTGGCATTAAGAAGGTAGACCGTAAAGATATCCTAATCATTACTTTAGAGCCTGGTTCTTCCGTAAGTGGAGTATTTACTTTAAATCGGTTTTGCGCGGCCCCAGTTCAAATTTGTAAAGAACACCTGCTTCAAACTACAGGTATTCGGGCGCTCGTCATTAACACAGGAAATGCGAATGCTGGGACCGGTGAATCAGGCCTCAAGGATGCTAATACAATTTGTAATGCCGTTGCAGAGTTATTAGCTATTTCTCCCACGGAAGTATTGCCGTTTTCAACTGGGGTCATTTTAGAGCCACTACCAGTTGCAAAAATTATCGCTGCACTTCCAACTGCAAAGGCAAATCTAATTGATGCAGGTTGGTATGACGCGGCCTTTGCGATTATGACTACGGATACGATGCCAAAAGCCTATTCTAGCTCGATTGATATTGAAGGCACCAAGGTATCAATTTCTGGCGTAAGCAAAGGCGCTGGAATGATTCATCCGAATATGGCAACCATGCTCGGATTCATTGGTACCGACATCGGCATCGAACCTAAATTATTGAATGATCTAACTAAGGAAGTGGCAGATTTATCGTTTAATTCCATTACGATCGATGGTGATACTTCGACCAATGATTCTTTCATCGTCATGGCTTCAAATCAGTGTGGAATTTATATTGATAATACGAGTCATGCCGCATACCAAGCCTTTAGAACTTTGTTATTAGAAACTGCACAAGACCTCGCTATGAAAATAGTACGGGATGGTGAAGGTGCGACAAAATTTATGACGATTGAAGTAAAAGGCGGGCATACCCTTGAAGAGTGCAAACTGGTAGGGGAAGCAATTGCTCACTCGCCGTTGGTAAAAACAGCATTTTTTGCTAGCGATCCAAATTTGGGAAGAATTCTGGCTGCAATTGGATATGCTGGGATCACTGATTTGGATGTAAGCCATGTCCAATTGTGGTTAGGTGATGTTTGGGTAGCCAAAGATGGAGGTCGACATCCAGACTATCGTGAAGAGGATGGCCAAAGAGTGATGGCACCTGCAGAGATCAAAGTCACGGTTGATTTGGGTCGTGGAGAGGCAAGCCGAACGATGTGGACTTGTGACTTTTCTCATGAATATGTCACGATTAACGCGGATTACCGCTCTTAAAATACAAGAGTCTAGTTTCACAAATTATAATACTGACATGAGTGAAAAATTAGATCAATTTATAGAACGATTAGAAGTCTTCTTTCCTAAGCCCTTGACTCCTGAGGATTGGCAAAACGCAAAAGCATTTCGCTGGCAAAGAAGACAATCTTTATTAGGGAACTTAGGATTCTTAAAGCCGATTTGGCATTTATCCGACATCTCTTTTGATGATTTACAAGCGATTGAACGTCAAAAAGAATTGATCTTAAACAATACTCAGCATTTTGTAGCAGGTAAACCAGCCAATAATGTGCTTTTAACAGGGGCTAGAGGCACTGGTAAGTCATCATTGATTAAAGCCTGCTTAAATCAGTTTTATCACTCAGGGTTAAGATTGGTTGAAGTAGATAAGGAGCATTTATCGGATCTTCAGGATCTTACCGAGATTTTAGCTACAAGACCCGAAAAATTTATCGTCTTTTGTGATGACTTATCCTTTGAAGATGGTGAAGCGGGATACAAGGCACTCAAATCTGCACTTGATGGTTCTTTATCAGCTCAGGTTGAAAATGTATTGATTTACGCCACTTCAAATCGAAGACATTTACTGCCGGAATATATGAAAGATAATGAAAGTTACCAACATAGTTCTGATGGAGAGATTCACCCCGGCGAAGTAGTCGAGGAAAAGATTTCTTTATCCGAACGTTTTGGTTTATGGGTCTCTTTTTACCCACCTAAACAAGATGAGTATCTAGAAATTGTGGCACACTGGTTGGCACATTTTGGCCAAGATAAGTCGGTTATCGAAAACGCAAAACCTGAAGCATTGGTTTGGGCTTTAGAGCGAGGTTCAAGGTCAGGACGCGTTGCTTGGCAATTTGCAAGGCATTTTGCAGGCGCTCATTAAATGACAAGGCCTATTACTGAGGTAGCAGTAGGTATCCTTATCAGTAAAGATAATAATTTTTTGCTAGCAAATCGCCCAGTGGGTAAGCCTTATGAAGGCTACTGGGAATTCCCAGGTGGTAAGATTGAAACAGGTGAATCCATCCACCAAGCTTTAGTTCGAGAACTACGAGAAGAACTTGGTATTGAAGTCATAGAAAGCGTCGCAATCGGGACGATTGAACACGATTATCCGCATGCCTATGTTCGACTTTATTTACAGATTGTCAGAGAGTGGACGGGGATTCCGGTTGGTCTAGAAGGACAAGAACTTGCTTGGCAGTCTAGTCGAATAGTAACAGACTGCAATTTAAGCCCCTTATTACCTGCTACCATTTCAATTATCGAATTGATGAATAACCAAGAGATTTAATAACTTGTTTTAGAGCGATCGTTAAGTGCGTAAATAAATCACAAATTACAAAGTGTTAAATTAAATTCAATGGCACCAGTATAGGCTGGGGGTTTTCCAATCGTTGAATTTTGCAAAAAACGAATCCAAAGAACATGTTTGTTGGCACTAATTTCGGGGATTAACATCTGGTTATGAATATCTACACGAATTAATTGAAACGATTTACCAGTCAGTGGCAATTGAAAAGCGCCATTTTCTGTGCCATAAGTTTTAGAATCTCCGGATTGACGAAGTAACTTCAGAAATAAATAACAAGTATTCTTCCAATCATTAAATGCGGGTGTATAGGATTGTAGTTGAGCTCTTCTTTGATCCGCTGGGAGATGTTGCCAGCAATACAAACTGGGCAGATCGACAGGACTAGTTGCACCTGCAACACTTAATCGAGAACGAATAATTGATAGCCATTCGTTCTCATTAATCAAAGTATTTGGCTTGCCGATTAAATTGTTTAAGTCAAAAAGAGAGTTTTCAATTTGAAGAATAACAGATTCTAAAGCCTCAGAATTAACAGAATGACCATGTCTTAATCCACATAGATAATTTCTCTGTCGATCTAATTCTTTTAATAAATTTGACTTTAAATCTGCTCTAGAAGTCAGATCACCAATATCAAAAAGTAAAGAAATGGCAGCCAAATGATGCTCAGGATCATCTGATTGCATAAAAATATCTTGTCGGTGAAATAAATACTCTAAACGCAATAAACTGCGTACTGTTTCATTAGAGGGGTATTCGTAAGTTAACAAAGAAATCAACAATCAATTCGAAATTAAAATTAAGATATAAGTATGAGATTTAATTATGAAATACACAAGAAAAAACCTCATAAAAATAATAATAAAGCTTATAAACTAATAATTTTTTGATGGATATCGATCACTTGCTTATTCAAATCAGTTAAAAGTCCATCGTTATTAATTATGTAGTCAGCATTTTTAAGGCGATCCTCGCGAGATATCTGAGCAGCAATGATTTTTTCAACTTGGTCTCGTTGTAAATTATTTCGGATAAGCACGCGCTGAATTTGAGTTTCGACTGTGCAGTCAATAACAACAATCTTTTTAAAACGATCCTGCCATTTATTCGATTCAAAAAGTAATGGAATCATAAAAATAATATAAGGAGGATCTTGTTTTAATGCCACTTGAAATGCCGCATAACTAGCTTCTTGAATCAGCGGATGCGTAATACTTTCCAGAATGGTGAGTGCAGGTCTGTGATTGAATACGTACTCTCGCATTTTTGGACGATTCAAACTGCCATCTTCCATTAAAAAATCTTTACCAAAAGCTGCTTCAATCGCAGGCATTGCGACACCGCCTGAACATGTTACTTGGTGGGCTAATGCATCACTGTCAATAATTTGGGCTCCTAAGCGATGGAATTCTTTAGCGGCTGAGCTTTTTCCGCTGCCTATTCCTCCCGTTAAGCCAATAGTAGTGATTTGCTTAGTTGTTTCGCTCATGTGACATTTAAACTAAAAATTTCTTATAAAAAAAGTATTGGACACTATATCAAAAATTGCAATCAAGCCGGAAATACACAGATAAGGTCCGAATGGAAAGGCGTGTTGATGACTTAACTTGTTTAGTTTTAACCAAATAATACCTCCAAGTAAGCCAAGAACACTAGCAATAAATAATATAGGTAAGATATAAAAATAGCCTAATATTGATCCAAATGCGGACAGCAGTTTAGCATCACCCATCCCGATGCCGTGCTTTTTAGTAACTAGAAAATAGAAAAAATTAACACCCCAAATTAAGGAATAACCAAGGATAAGGCCGATGATAGATTCATGAGCTTGGCAAAAACCAAAGTTTGTAAAACTACTAACTAACAGCCCAAGAATCATTAGTGGGAGTGTCAAATAGTTAGGAAGCTGCATTGTGCGAAGGTCGATCAACGCAAGAGTAATCACCATAGCGGTAATTATTAAACTGTAAATCCAAATCAAGCTATTTCTCCTAACTTAAAGAGCGGTAAATAAAGAGCGACGACCATTCCCCCAACCATCAATCCCATTATCACAACTAGAGCTGGTTCAATCATCTCCATTAAAACATCAAGTTGTTCAGTAAGTTGACGCTCATGGAAAATGGCTAAATATTGCAACATTTTGACAAGTCCGCCAGAATCCTCTCCAACCTTGAGTAATTGCAAGGTTTCTCGTTTGAAAAGAAGTTGTTTAGAATCCGCTAAGAAAACGGATTCATGAACTGCTTGCCCCTGAGTAAGAAGACGATATACCTCAACACTCACATCGTGCACAAACCAATGATTGGAACAGCGCGCACTGATGCGAATAGACTTTAATAAAGGCGTACCAGATTCTTGGAGAATAAAAATAGTTGTCGCCCAGCGTGCCAAAAGGGCATGATGAATTAAGTTACCAATAACGGGTACACGAAGAAAAAAACGATCAACTTGTTTTTGTATCGGAATAAAACGCCACCAAAGAAAAAAAATAAACGCAAAGACAGCAATAAAAATAAGTACACCTAGAAAAAAGTATTCTTTTACAAACCTAGAAAGTTTTAAAAGAAAATCAGTGAGTGGTGGAAGACTTGCATTAAAGCCCGCAAATACTTGTTCAAAACTTGGAATAACCCAAATTAACATAGCGATTAATAAGCAAAAAGAGATGAATAAAACACATAAAGGATAGGTTAGTGCTTTTTTCAGTTGCCCTTGAATCATTTCAGATTTTTTTAAGTCTTGAGATATTTTTAAAAGAAGGTGATTCAGTTGACCAGAAAATTCACCGATTTCGACCAAACCACAATAAAAAGCATCAAAATTCTCTTTTGACTTTCGAAGACAAGAAGAAAAAGACTGACCTTGATGAAGCCCTTCAATAATTGGATCTAGCCAATGCGGCATGTCTTTTTTGTTGGTAAGAGGCTCTCTAATCATTTGCAGTGCTGGCACTAGGGGAACTCCTGCCTCTAGCAAGGTGACTAACTGGGTAGTAAAAATTTGTTGTTTAGCAATTCTCACGAAACGCACCCAATCTTACTCAGAACTTCTTCCGCTGAGGTTATGCCATTATTTACATACAGTTCACTTTGCTTCAACAATGAATTCATACCTTGATCTTGTGCCAATTTAAGTAAATCATTTGCATAAACCTCACTCTCAATGGCACTTCTTATTTCTGAATCCAACTTCAAAACTTCGTGAACTGCAAATCGACCAAGGTAGCCGGTGTTTTTACAGTAGTTACATGAAGTACCGACGGAAGTACAAAAAGTACATCTTTTCCGTAAAAGTCGTTGGGCTGTAACCATTAATAAGCTTTGGGCAAGAACATCCTTTTCACAACCCAAGTAACGTAAGCGAGTAATGGTCGAAACACAACTATTCGTGTGTAGCGTAGCTAACACTAAATGACCTGTTTGAGCAGCTTGCAACGCAGTTTGAGCAGTTACTGCATCACGAATTTCCCCAATCATGATGATATCTGGATCTTGCCTTAACATGGCACGAAGGGACTTGGCGAAGTCCATTCCAGACTTTTCATTCACTGCGACTTGGTTGATGCCTGATAGCATGATTTCGGGAGGATCTTCTACCGTGGAGATATTTCTAGTGCCATCATTGAGAAGAGTTAAAAAAGTATACAAAGTAAGGGTCTTGCCACTACCAGTTGGGCCGGTAACTAAAATAAGTCCTTGGGGAGCATTCAGGCTAGATTGAACCTTGAATAATTGTTCAGAATCATATCCAAGTTGTTCTAGCCGTAAATTCCCTAAGGAGTTCGTTAACAGACGAACAACAATCTTTTCACCATAAACTGTCGGCAGAGTGGATACTCGACAATCAATTTTTTGAGGATTCGTTTTTGCTGCACTCGTAGTGTTCGGAGTGAAGTTTAAGCGACCATCTTGCGGTAAGCGCTTTTCAGCAATATCTAATTGAGCGAGCACTTTTATATGGGCGCATAAGTGCTCGTGATAAGTTACTTTGATACGACGATAGGTTCTTAAACTGCCATCAACTCGAAATCGAAGATGCGTAAATTCCTCTTGTGCTTCAATATGAACATCTGTGGCTTTTTCTAAAAAGGCGTGTTCAAGAGTTTCTTGCCACAAATGAATAATTCTTTGGTCATCTTGCATTCAACGTCAGATTCTTGGTTAATTAAGAGCTTGCAGTGGTTGATGAATGCGAACTGTTTTAATCGATTGTTGGTCAAATTGAATAATTTCCATCACACAGCCTGCTACTTTAAGACTGACATCATGGTCGGGAATATCTTGCAGAATTTCTAAGAGCAAGCCGTTGAGAGTTCGAGGCCCATCAATTGGCAATTCAAGACCTAATAAACGGTTTAAATCTCTCAAGTTCGCTTTACCATTGGCTAGGTAAGTACCGTCATCTAACCATTTAGTTTTATTGGCTAGACTTGGTAGTGAGGTTGTGAATTCACCAATGAGTTCTTCGACAATATCTTCGATCGTTACTAGTCCCAAAACAATCCCGTATTCATCTACGACAAGCCCTATGCGTTGCTGCAAGACCTGAAACTCTTGGATTTGTTGTAAGACCTGGGTGCCACTAGGAATGAAATAAGGTTGGGCAAGTAAGCTCTTAAAATCTTGATGTTGTAAGTCTTCATCACCAATCAATGAGACCGCTTTACGAACCGATAAAATCCCAATTACGCGATCAGGATCTTGATCGGTAGCAGGCAAATTATGGTGATAACAAGTTTCAAGTTGATGGAGAACTTCTGGTATGGATCGAGAGAGATCTAATGTTTCCATTTGTGACCGAGGTGTCATCACATCATCTACGGTGATATTTTCTAAATTAAATAAGTTCACTAAGATATTACGATGATGACTTGGAATAAAGTGGCTGGTCTCGAGCACTAAGCTTCTTAATTCTTCTGGGGATAAGCGGGTTTGATCTGCATTTTTGGTATTGAGTCTCATTAAACGCAACAGCAAGGAGACGAAAATATTTACAAACCAAACAATCGGCGTCAGGATCCAAACTAAGGGACGAATAATCCAACTAACAGAAGAGGCAATCTTATCGGCAAAAGCGGCACCAATTACTTTTGGCGTAATTTCACAAAATATAATAATTAGAAAAGCGACTAAGGCAGTTGTAATGGACAGAACCGAGCCACTATTGCCAAAAGCTTGCATTGCAATACCGGCAATTAATACCGGCACGAAAGTATTAATTACATTGTTACCAATCAAAATAACAGATAATAATTCTTCTGTTCGATTGAGTAAATTAGTGGCTAACCTAGATCCACGGTGACCTTTCGCTGCCCGATGTTTTAGACGATGACGATTTGCCGCCATCATACTAGTCTCCGTAATGGAGAAAAAAGCGGAGGTGGCTAACAATAAAACTACTACTGCGACTTTAGCCCACCACGGCCAAGTATCGAGTAACGAATCCATAAACTTCCCTTAACAATAGACGAAATAAGAAATCAAATTTCTTATTCACTATATCAAAATAGGATGGCTTTATACCGATATTTTGGTGGAAAAGCCATCTGATTTTGTTGTCAGAAGTTACTTACAGGCCGAGATGTTCTGCAAAAAATGCGAAGGTTCTAGATCTTGCGAGCATTGCTGCTGCTTCATTATAGGAAGCACGATGATTGCAGTTGAAACCGTGATGCCCTGCGTATATATGCAATTGAACCTCTGGGTGAGCTGCTGAAAACTGATTAACTGAATCTAAAGGGATATGAGCATCATCATCAGCAAAATGAGCTAAAACAGGACATTTTGGAGTTAATTGAGATTCATTTGGCATACCGCCACCGTAGTAAGTGACCGCTGCACTCAAGCCATCGAGCATTGCTGCACTTCGCCAAGTTAATAGCCCACCCCAACAAAATCCAAAAATACCGACTTTGCCTGACGTCGCCAAAGTATTAATACAGGTTTGTATATCCAACATCACAGGACGACCTGGTAATGCTTCAATTGCAGCCTTAAGGCCTGAGCCTGCTGCGCCATCTTCAGGGGTATAACCTAGATTTACCCCACTCTTAGAACGGGCCATTGTTTCTGGCGCTAATACATGGTAACCCTGATCAGCGTATAGTTTTGCTACTTCTTGTATGTGCGTATTGACACCAAATATTTCTTGTAAAAGGACTAACCCAGCTTTAGCTGGCCCGTTAGGCTTCTCTTCAAATGCTAAAAATTCAAATCCATCACTCGATTTCAGTGTAATAAAACTACCCATTTTCTTCTCCATAAAAATATTAACTTAGTGTATCTTACAGAATATGACGAAAAAATCACTTTTAAAAAATAAAGACAACGATTTTATAGAGGATTGGGCTGCGGTATTGGCGGCGCCATTTGGCAAACTCGGCGTAAAAACAACTTTTACAGAAAATAGTTTATTTATTAGCGAAGTTTTATATGTCAGTCAGTTCGAGGAACTCATTAGTCCAAAAAACGCACTTGCTCAACAGTTTTGCGAACAGGCGGAGCGTTACTTTAATGATCCGAAGTTTCAATTTCAATTGCCGACTTTAATTAAAGGGACTTCTTTTCAGAGAACAGTTTGGGCTTTCATTGACACGATTCCACAGGGAACGGTTGTCACCTATGGCCACCTGGCGAAGAAAATTGGGAGTGCAGCAAGAGCCGTTGGTGGCGCATGTGGAGCTAATCCTTATCCAATGATTGTCCCTTGCCACCGTGTGGTTGCGCATTCTGGAATTGGTGGCTTTGCGAAAGAAGACGCCGAGGGATATCACCGCAATATCAAAACATGGCTATTGAAGCATGAGGGAATTGAGCTGCCCTAGGTTAATTTGTAATAACTTGCCAACTTGCCCTAAAATTGAGAAAAATCTGATTTGTAATCCCTTTACCACTTTGAGGAGTATCTATGAAATTAGTTCGCTTAGCATTAATGAGTTCTTTATTGAGTTGTAGTTTTTACGGAGTTGCCGCCGATATCAAAATTGGTGCTGCTGAAGCCCTCACTGGACCTGCTGCGAAGTATGGTGTTGCAATCAAAAATGGTTTTACTCTCGCACTCGATGAGATTAATGCAAAAGGTGGGGTGAAGGGGAACAAGATTACTTTAGTGATGGAGGATGAGCAGGGAAAAAAAGAAGAGGCAATTAATGTTTTCAAAAAACTCATTTTTCAAGATAAAGTATTAATGGTTTTTGGGCCTACCTTATCCAACTCAGCTTTTGCAGCTGACCCCATCGCAGTGGCGGCAAAAGTAGTCGCATTCGGCACAAGTAATACAGCTAGTGGCATCACCGATATGGGGCCTTACGTATTTAGAAACTCTGTGATGGAACAAGACGTGCTTCCTGTTGTTGTCAAAAAAGCGATTTCCCATTTTAAATTGTCGAAAGTGGCTGTTATCTATGGTAATGATGATGCCTTTACAAAGAGTGGATATGATGCTTTTAAATTAGCATTAGAAGCAAATAAACTGCCAGTGACTACAACAGTTACTTACGCTAAGGGTGATATTGACTTTAAAGCACAATTAACCAAAATTAAAGAAACGAATCCAGATGCTATTGTTTGTAGTTGCTTAGTGGAGGAAGCGGCAAATATTGTTTTACAAACACGCTCACTTGGTATGAAGCAACCATTTATCGGTGGCAATGGCTTTAATTCACCGAAGTTATTTGAAATCGCAAAAAATGCTGCGGACGATACCTTATTAGGCAGCCCATGGTCAGCAGAAAATACTTCTCCAGCAAATAAAGCATTTATGAATGGCTTTAAAGCCAAGTATGGCTCCGAGCCTGATCAGTTTGCCGCGCAAGCGTATGACGCAATGTATATCTTAGCCGAGGCGCTTGGTAGTATCACTCTGACGAATAACCTAGAGAAAGACCGTGCTGCAATTTATGAAGCCCTACCAAAAGTCAAACATGACGGTGCAACTGGGAAGTTCGAGTTCGCAAAGGCGCCAAGTAAGGTTGGAAAAGAATCTGGATACGATGCAAAACAAGATGCGATTGTTAATATTGCAAAAGATGGCAAGTTCGTTTTATTGAAATAATTTCATTCCTAAATTCCGGAAAATCATTTGTTATCTCAACAACTACTCAACGCTCTCTCTTTAGGGAGCGTTTATGCTGTTTTTGCCCTAGGATTTACGCTCATCTTCGGTGTGTTGGGCGTTATTAATCTTTCCCACGGCGTCATTTTTATGATGGGTAGTTATATTGCACTTCAACTCGTCACCTTATTACATTTGCCGATTGTTTTAGCATTGGTAGTTGCCGCAATCCTAAGTGGCTTATTAGCGGTAGTCATCGACTGGTTAGTTTTGCGACCATTAAGAGCCAGAAATGCGCCGCATTTAGCGCCAATGATTGCAACCATCGGTGTGAGTATTTTGCTAACCAGTCTCATACAAGGATTGATGGGTGCTGAAATTAGGCGCTTTCCGAGTGGTACTCTGCCAGAAGAAAGTATTACTTGGGGCGATCTACATATCACTTATGTGCAAATTGGCATCATGGTTATCGCAATCATGATGATGGTTGGTCTGTGGCTGCTAATGAAAAAAACGCAGTTAGGGCGAGCATTACGAGCAATTGCAGAATCACCTAAAGCTGCCGCATTGCTAGGTATCCCTGTGGAGAAATTATTTTATTGCACCTCCTTCATGGCGGGATCTTTAGGTGGCGTCGCTGGGGTTTTGGTGGGCTTATCCTTTAACGCAATTTCACCATTCATGGGGCAGCCCATGTTGCATAAAGGAATTGCGGTCATTATATTGGGTGGTATGGGCGATATTCGTGGTGCCCTGATTGGCGGCCTTTTTTTAGGTTTTGCGGAAGTATTCAGTGTTGCTTACCTATCTAGTGATTTTCGGGATGCAATTGCTTTCGGCTTGTTATTTTTAATTTTATTAATTAAACCCTCCGGTCTATTTGGTCGAATCTTAGAGAGGAAAGCCTAATGCTGGAATGGCTCGAAACCTTTTGGTCGACGTATAACACGCTGATACTGAGTATCGGGATTAATTCTCTGTTAGCTCTATCGATTGCTCTTACCCTTTCATGCGGTTTGTTATCCTTAGCGAATGCAGCGTTTATGGGTATTGGCGCATACGCGGCAGCAACCCTAACGATGCAATTTAATTGCCCCTTTGAGTTAGCATTAATTCTCAGTATCTTGACACCTGTCTGTGTCGCATTACTAATCGGGCTCCCAACCTTAAGGCTCTCCGGCGTTTATTTAGCGATGGCAACCCTTGGGTTTGGTGAAGTTCTCCGGGTGGTCATTATGAATATTGATTTCATTGGCGGACCTATGGGTTTAAATGGGATCCCTAACCTTACTAGTTTTTGGCATGTACTCGCTGCTTTATTACTGGTTGTCTATCTACTTTGGCGCTTAAAAGCCTCAAAAGTGGGGCGTGCTTTTGTTGCCATTCGAGAAGATGAAGTTGCCGCGAAGCTGATGGGAATTCCAGTAATGCAATTTAAACTCTTAGCTTTTTCACTAGGCGCTGGGATTGCAGGATTAGCTGGTGGGTTGAACGCCCACTTTACCTATACGATTGGACCGAATAGTTATGCTTTTGAAAATGCTGTGGAGATTCTTACGATGGCGGTATTTGGGGGCGCGAATAGTTTATTAGGTCCAATCCTTGGTGGTACTCTACTGACCTTGTTACCAGAGGTGTTGAGGGGGCTTAAAGAATATCGACTGGCGGTAAATGGATTAGTCCTCATTTTGGTTGTACTGTATTTACCAAATGGCTTGTGGAGTGGTAAATCTCGACGGATCAAAAAATCAATGACGAGCGTACAAGGATAATGATTAGTATGTTTGAAATTAAAAACTTGTCGAAAAATTTTGGCGGCCTAGAAATTTTAAAGGACGTATCCCTGACGGTACAAAAGGGTAGCATTAGTGCATTAATCGGCCCTAACGGCGCTGGCAAGACCACGGTTTTTAATTGCATTACAGGTCTAGTTAAGCCGAATCTTGGTTCGATTCAGTTAGAAGGCCAGGAGTTAATTGGTTTAGCCTCACACCAGGTAACGCGTTTGGGAGTGGCTAGAACCTTTCAAAATATACGCATTTTTAAAGAGATGACTCTTTTAGAAAATGTCTTGGTTGGGATGCATAGTCACCTTAACTATGGCTCAAAAGATTGGTTACTCGCGAGATCAAGTTATAAAGAGCAGGAAAAGCAAGCGAGAGAGACTGCTTATGAGTTATTAAGTTTGTTTGGACTGCATCATCAGCATGCTCAGACTGCAAATAGTCTTTCATATGGTGAACAACGTCAACTCGAGTTTGCACGAGCCTTAGCTACAAAGCCTCAATTATTATTACTAGATGAACCTGTGGCGGGGATGAACGCTGCTGAAAAATCAAGACTAATGAAGGAAGTTGAGCTGATTCGACAACGCGGTGTCACGATATTTTTGATTGAACATGATATGCGTTTTGTGATGGAGCTTTGTGATCAAATTACAGTGCTTAATTTTGGTCAAGTGATCGCACAGGGCGAGCCTGAGGTAATCAAAAATCATCCAGGTGTGATTGAGGCCTATCTAGGAGCGGTTGAAGCATGATGACAGAGGATCTCAAAGATAAAGCTTTACTTAAAGTAGATCATTTGTGTGTATCTTATGGCCATATTCAGGCCTTGAAAGACATTAGTTTTCAGGTCAATTCCGGGGAGATAACTGCTTTAGTGGGTGCCAATGGAGCGGGAAAAAGTACCAGTTTGTTAACTATTTCTAAAATCATTACAGCGCAATCTGGAACTGTTCTTTTTCAGAATAATCCACAAGAATGGGTGAATTTGTTATCAAAAACTAGTTCAGAAATCGTTCGTATGGGTATCTCCCAAGTCGCTGAAGGTCGGGCCATCTTACTGACCATGAGCGTCGAGGAAAATCTTCAATTAGGGTCTTATACTCGTGATCGAAATTCCGAAATTGCGAAGGATTTAAAATTTGTTTTAGAGTTATTTCCTATTCTGAAAAATCGCTATAAAGAATTAGCTGGTAACTTATCTGGTGGCGAGCAACAGATGTTAGCAATCGGCCGTGCTTTAATGGCAAAACCGAAATTGCTGTTGTTAGATGAACCTTCAATGGGCCTTGCTCCATTAAAAGTAAAAGAGATTTTTAGTGTTTTAAAAGAATTAAATCAAATGGGGCAAAGTATCGTTTTAGTTGAACAAAATGTGCAACAGGCCTTACGAATTTCTCATCAAGCGTATGTTTTAGAAAATGGTGAAATAACACTACAAGGAATCGGTCAAGAATTATTAGCTGACCCCAGAATTATCCAGGCTTATTTAGGCAATTAAATAGAAGAAGTACAAAACCAAAAAGGAATGAGATGAATACTACAATGCGTGTTGTTGACCATGGACTGGGCGGACCTCCCGAGATTATGAAAGTGATTTCAGACGTTCCCCTGCCAGTTCTAAAGCCACATGAAGTTTTAATTGAGGTGCATGCAACGGGTATTAATCGTCCCGATGTTTTTCAACGCTCAGGTTCTTACCCACCACCACTAGGCGCTTCCCCTTATTTGGGTTTAGAGGTAGCTGGTGTTGTGGTCGCTCGTGGCCCTGACGTCACGCAGTGGCAAACTGGTGATCAAGTCTGTGCTTTAACCCCGGGTGGTGCATATGCCGAATATTGTGCGACGCCAGCAGCGCATTGTTTAAGAATCCCGCAAGGCTTGACGATGGTTCAAGCTGCAGCAATTCCAGAAACCTACTTTACGGTATGGTCAAACTTATTCGATATGGGACACCTCAAAAGTAATGAAACAATTTTGATTCACGGTGGATCAAGTGGCATTGGTGTTACAGCTATTCAGTTTGCTAAGGCTTTTGGTGCAAAAGTCATCACCACAGTTGGCAATAGTAAAAAAGCAGAACGATGCTTAGAACTTGGCGCCGATGTTGCAATCGAATATAAAGACCAAGACTATGAAGAAGTGATTCTGAAATTAACTAATAAAGTTGGCGTTGATGTTATTTTGGATATTGTGGGTGGACCTTATATTCAAAAAAATATTAATTGTTTGGCATTTGATGGCCGTCTCCTACAAGTAGCATTTTTAAAAGGTAGTAAGGCGCAATTAGACGTTAATGCGATTATGCGTAAACGGCTAACTTATACGGGTGCGACGATGCGACCAAGAAGTGACGAGCAAAAAGCAGCGATTGCAAAACAGTTAGAGAAGAATATTTGGCCACTCATGGATCAAGGCCAGTGTTTGCCTGTGATTGATACCGTATTTACTCTGGATGAAGTGGTGGCAGCCCATCAGTTAATGGAGTCGAGTGTTCACATCGGCAAAATTGTTTTGGCGGTAAAGTAAAGCGCGATTGAAATAAGGAACTAATGTAAATGTGTAGCTGGAAGTTATTCAAGTAAAAATAACTTCCCTAAAATCAAACTGCTACTTCAGCGGTTTGGTTCACTTTTACCTTTAGTCCTAAATCTTGCAGTAAGCTACGATCTGCCTCTGCTTCTGGATTATTCGTGGTGAGTAATTTATCGCCATAAAAGATCGAATTTGCTCCAGCGGTAAAGCACATCGCTTGGATGGCTCGGCCCAACTCTTGACGACCCGCAGATAATCTGACACGTGCGGTTGGCATGGTAATTCTGGCAATGGCAATGGTTCTAACGAACTCAAAAGGATCAAGTGGGGGTTGATCAGCCAAAGGTGTACCTGCTACGGGAACTAAATGATTAATTGGTACTGATTCTGGGTAGGGAGCTAAGTTCGCTAAACGAGCAATTAAAGCAGCGCGTTGTCTACGCGTTTCGCCCATCCCGACAATACCACCACAGCAAAGGGACATACCGGTACTACGCACATTTTCTAGAGTATCAATCCGATCTTGATAGGTACGAGTCTGAATAATGGAGCCGTAAAAATCTTCGCTGGAATCAAGGTTATGATTGTAATAATCCAAGCCAGCTTCACCGAGCGCTTTAGCTTGGTCTGCATCAAGCATGCCTAAAGTAGCACAGGTTTGCATACCCATGGCCTTCACTTCTTTAATCATGGTCGCAACTTTGATGATGTCACGATCTTTCGGTTCACGCCAAGCTGCACCCATACAAAAACGATTCGACCCAGCCGCTTTTGCGGCTCTAGCAGCCTCAAGAACTTCTTCTAAATCCATTAACTTCGTTGCTTCGACACCCGTGTGATAACGGGCAGCTTGGGGGCAATACGAGCAATCTTCTGGACAGCCACCGGTTTTGATGGATAGCAGAGTCGCAAGTTCAATATCCCCTTCCGGAAAATACGTTTGATGAACACTACTCGCCTGATGTATGAGATGAGGTAGAGGTAAGTCATATAGGGCTTCAATTTCTGAAACAGTCCAGGTACGATTTGATTGCGACATATTTACTTTATCCATTTTGATAAGTCATTCTACAAGGATTTAAGGCTTATTTTGTAAATTTGGCCATCGCTTGATCCGCGATTGGGGTTATTACAGCACCAATTTTCTTTGCCGCATAATCTGAAATATGGTCGCTATAACTATATAAAAATGAATTATTTTCAGTTGTTTGGCACATATTTTCATTTTGGTTACAAAGATACTTTGGCAAATCAACGACGGTCATGTTGGGATGTTTAGTGGCCAATTGCTGTGTCCAAAGTCGATAAGCTTTGGTACCTTCGAGATGATCTTCATATCGAATTGAACAGTAAGGATTGGCTTTGCGATAAAAAACGTGATTTAGTAGCTCGGAACCAGTTAAGCCACCACTTATACAGCTAGTAGGATCTGGGAAGGTGGGGTTGTCGATGACGAAGAGGACCGTTTTGCCTACCTGTTCTAATTCGGTAATAAGTTGATCAAAGTTTTGCAGTTGGAGTTCTGAATTACCCAGCCCAACTATCATGCCAGTCTTGCCATCAATCGGAAAGATTCCACGCAGTGCATTCGCCAGCACAACCACTTTTATTTGTGGATCATTTTTAATCATTTCAAAAGCAACTTTACTCTTAGCTAAGAGTTCGTCTAAGGTGCCTGGATTGGCATTAGGTGGAGGTGGATGAACGCCGTCAATTAACATCCATCGGCCGGTAGCAGTTGATACGGTACTAAGTCCATAAAATAATGCTTCTGCCTTACTATCGCCAAGCAGGGCATATCGGACAGGATCTCGGACGTCCTCAAAGCAATCTAAATTAGGGGGCATTTGTTTTTCAATATGACAAGGCCTGCGGATCGAATCTCGAAACTCGCCTAAAACCATCGTACTTGGATCGGCAATCATTTGCGATTGGTGACGACCTTTAAAGCCATCTTGTTTGCGCAGCATAATGCCATAACTAAGTAAGCCAATCATCACCAATAACAGCCCATAAGCCCATATTTGGCTGCGTTGCTGACGAATTGGTTTTTCTAAAAAACGGTAGCTCAGAAAGGCGAATAAAAAACTCATGCTCAAGAGTAGTACTCGAGCCATCGTTGATAAGGATTGGCCTTCTAATATGCTGGCAAATGACAGCAGTGGCCAATGCCATAGGTATAAGGGGTAGCTAATTAGACCAATCCATACCATTGGGGTTGTACCTAAACTTTTGAGTACTAGTGACCGTTTAGGTAATTCTGTACTGGGCGACAAACTAAACAAGATCAGTGCTGTACCAAGGCAGGGTATTAAGGCCCACAAACCCGGAAAAGCAAGTCGTTCATGCAGTTGGGTAATTGCAATAATTAAGAGAATGCCACCTAGACTACTAAGTACATTTCTAAGTAGTTGAGGTATTGTGGTTTTATTAAAATAGGTGAGGATAGCGATGAGTCCGCCAAGTCCAAGCTCCCAAAAACGTGTCAAAGGAGAGTAAAAATCTGCGGTTGGATTTGCAGCAATGGTGAAGTAACTAAGCGTTAATGAGCCAAGTAGTAAAACGGCAATGAATAGAAGAAGATAGTTGATTTTGTGGGACAAAAAACGCCATCCCAACCCAAGTACGACTGGCCAAAGGAGATAAAACTGTTCCTCAACACCTAGGGACCATAAATGAAGCAATGGTTTGGTGATGGCTTCTTTATCAAAGTAGCCCGCTTCTCGCCAAAATCGAAGATTGGGGATAAAGCCTGCACTAGTCGCTAAATGTGTGCCAAAGAGTTCGTATTCTGCTGGTGTCAGAATAATCCAGCCCAAGATCGAGCAGGTAATGAGCACTAGGACTAAACTTGGAAAAATCCGACGAATTCTACGTTGATAAAAAGACCAATAACTAAAGCTAGATGATTGCAACTCTCTAAAGATAATACTGGTAATTAAATAGCCAGAAATTGTAAAAAAGATGTCCACCCCGACAAAGCCACCAGGTAAAAGGTTGGGAAAGCCATGAAAAAAAAGTACGCTGATCACAGCGAATGCTCTTAAACCATCAATTTCAGGGTGATAGACTAGTTTCATGCAAATAAATTGAATAAATAATTTAAAATTTTCTCATCATTCCTAAAATACAAGAAAAAACCTATGGCCCAGCAAATCAATAAAGAATTAACAGGAAGTAAAAATGTATTTTTTAACTTCGGAATCCTGTTGTTTGTAATCCTTGGATATTTTTTAGCACCAACCGTACAAGCTCAAGACCAATTAGCAAATGTGAACGACGTAACCTTATCGGTCATGAATAGGGAGATAGCTACCTTCAGAGCTAATCTTGCCCAGGCTACACCAGAACAGAGAGCAAAAAGAGCCCAAGATCGGATTAACAGCCTTACCGAAAATGACTTAATTACAAAAAAAATTGAAGTATTACCCCTTGAACTCGGAAATGATAAAGGGATGCAGTGGTATCTAGGTGAGATTGCCTTGTTTGCACTGGTGGAAAAGGATCTTGACCTAGAGACTGATGGTAACCTCAAAAACCTCGAAAAGAAAACGACTGAAATCTTGACGGAATTGATGGCTGCAAAAGAAAACCAACTTAAACTCCCATATTTAATTCATCAATCCATCTTGATTATGTTGGCCACATTAATTCTTGGGATTATCGTTTTTATCGAGAAAAAATCTTTAAATTGGGTTTCGACAATATTACTCAAAAGGGGTCACTCTCTGTCGCACTCGATGAATGGTGGCATCCACTGGTCAGAATATTACTTTCGATTCGCATCAAAAATTATTAGTGCCATCAGCTGGTTATTAACGGCTTTATTCATCTATATTTGGTTAACCTTTAGCTTACGTCAGTTGCCGTTGACTGAGCCTTTAGGTCGCAAGTTAGGCCAACACATCACGGATACGATTTACTCCATCTTTTCTGGCATCTTAGGCTCGATTCCCAACTTAATTTCAATCCTGATTATTATTTTTGTAACCCGTACCATTACCGACTTGCTAAAAATATTTTTCAAGCGCGTTCAAGCAGGAAATATTCAATTTAATGTTTTTCATAAAGATACAGTCAGCGCTAGTCAACGGATAGCAACCTTTTTGTTATGGGGCTTAACCTTTTCGATTATTTATCCACTCATTCCTGGTTCTAATACGGAGGCGTTTAAAGGCTTATCAGTATTATTTGGTATCGTTATCTCTTTAGGATCTACCGGCCTAGTTTCGCAACTAATGAGTGGTTTAGTGGTCATTTACTCTAGAGCATTAAGGGTTGGCGACTACGTCATGGTCAATGGGCAGGAAGGTGTTGTAAAAGAATTAGGCGTCTTATCGACAAAAATTCAATCGTTGAATAGCAAAATAGAAACCACAATCCCCAATGCCGTTTTAATCTCCAATCCGATCACGAATTTGACTAAACTGAATGAAACAACGGGCACAGTATTGTCTACGCAGGTGACGATTGGTTATGACGCCCCTTGGCGTGAGGTGCATGCAATGTTAATTGATGCGACTAAACTGATTCCTGATATTAAAACCGATCCGGAACCAAAAGTATTTCAAAAAGCCTTAAGTGATTTTTATGTGGAGTATGAATTATTTATCCATACCAATAATCCCATGAAAAAGATGGCCATACTTTCTGAACTACACCAAACCATTCAAGATAATTTCAACCGTGCTGGCATCCAAATTATGTCGCCACATTTTATGGTGCAACCGGAACAAGCCGTTTTGAGTAAAGCGCCTTAAGTAAAAAATCAACAGCCATGACTAGATATTTTCAATCTGGTGTTTTAGGAGCTGCATTCATTAGCCTGTTGATGATGGTGTCTTGCGCGGTGCCAGAGGGATCTTTTATTTCTGGCACCATCGCTTTACAAAACGGTAGCGAACTGGCGCCTAATACAGTGATTGAGGTTAGCTTAGCTGATGTTTCCCTTGCCGATGCACCGATGAAGGTAATTAGCAAAAAGAGATTTAACCCAGCACAAGCCTTACCATTTCATTTTTCACTGGAATATGATCCCAAACTGATTCTTCCTAGGCATTCTTACGCGGTCAGCGCTAGGATTCAATCTATCGACGGAAAATTATTATGGATCAACGATATGCCTTATTCCGTTGTTGAGGCCACAAATACAAGCAGCACTGATGTAAAGACACAAACGGTCAAGATGGTGTTGAAAAAAGTGAATTAAAACGATCTGGCGATCGAGTAATCACATAAAGCACGAAGGCTTTTCGTAAACTCATTTTCCTCAAACGCAGATAAACAAGCTTTTGCTTTTTCAACTTCAATTTTGGCTTGGTTTAGTGTGTAAGAAAGAGCCCCACTAGTGCGAACCTCATTTAAGACAGTTTGATAAAAATCCTCGTCGAGATCTTCGCTTTGCTCAATTGCCAGTTGGACCATTTGTTGTTGAGCAACAGTACCGTGATTGAGTAGATAGATTAAAGGTAGGGTAGGTTTGCCTTCCCGAAGGTCGTCACCTGCATTTTTACCCATCGATTCTGCATCTGAGGCATAGTCCAACCAATCATCCATGATTTGAAAGGCAATGCCGAGGCATGAACCAAACTCTGCTGCTGCTTGATATTGGGCATCATTACCATTGGCAAGAACCGAGCCTAATTGTGCTGAGGCTTCGAATAATTTGGCAGTTTTATACTGAACGACTTGCCGGTATCTTAATTCGGTAACATCCGGATCGTTTAAGTTCAGCAGTTGTAACACTTCGCCTTCCGCGATGACGTTGGTGGCCGTTGATAGAATTTCCATAATCTTTAATTGGCCGGGCACTACCATCATCTGAAAAGCTCTTGAATACAAGAAGTCACCTACTAGCACGCTGGCAGAGTTACCAAAAACTGCGTTTGCAGTTTTACGGCCACGGCGTAAATCAGAGCCATCAACCACATCATCATGTAGCAGAGTAGCTGTATGAATAAATTCAACCACTGCTGCAATCTCATGGCGGTGCAGTACTAGAGAAGGATTTTTAATGGCACCAACAATCAGAAAAACAAGTGCAGGTCGGATTCTTTTGCCTCCCGCCTGAATTAAATACTGAGATATTTGATTAATTAAAGCCACATCAGAACGCAGACTTTTTTCAATCACTTCGTCTAAGGTACGCATATCTTTCTGGATTGGCATCAAAATAGTTTTGATATCCATCAAAGATGTTTTAGGCGAATCTAGTTGCTGGTCAATAACTGACATATTGTTTCTTGAAGTGAAAGACTTGAATGTTTGTTTCAAACCTGTTCTATTCTAAACCAAAGGTGGTTTTAAGATGAGCTTCCTTTAGATTGGCTCGATCAAAGAAAACCATCAATTGATAAAAAACCCTCCAAATTATTGGATTTTTGAGCACTTTTGACTATTTTGATAAATATCGTTGGATAAAGACCACAAAAAAAGTGGGTATTTATAGCACTTTTATCAATGAATTCGCTAAAAAAGGCAGTATTTCTAGCCAGTCTTTGACATTAGTGCTTAAAAAACATACAATACAAGGCTATCCCAAATAGTAGTACGTAAAAGTTTTTGGGATTTCAACCCTTTCGAGAGGATTTATATGTACGCGGTCATAAAAACTGGAGGCAAGCAGTATAAAGTTGCTTCTGGAGAAAAATTAAAAATAGAACAGATACCTGCGGACATTGGTAGCGAAATTACACTCGACCAAGTACTGGCCATTGGTGCCGGTGATTCACTGACTTTTGGTGAACCCTTGGTTGTTGGTGCAACTGTCAAAGCCACTGTTATCGCCCAGGGTCGTCACGACAAAGTGAAGATTTTCAAAATGCGCAGACGTAAGCACTATCAAAAACGTCAAGGGCATCGTCAGAATTACACTGAAATCTTGATTAACAACATATCGGCTTAATTTACGGCTAACAGGAGCAAATAATGGCACAGAAAAAAGGTGGCGGTTCGACCAGAAACGGACGCGATTCCGAGTCAAAACGCCTAGGTGTAAAAGTTTACGGCGGTCAGGCAATTAATGCTGGCGGAATTATTATTCGTCAAAGAGGTACTCGTGTTCATCCTGGTACAAACGTTGGTCTAGGTAAAGACCATACGTTGTATGCTTTAGTGGATGGTCATGTACAGTTTGGTGTTAAAGGTGCACAAAAGAAATCCTTCGTTTCCGTTTTGCCTCAGGCTTAATTTCGCCTGACTGAACGATTCGTTTAGATTCAAGGCCTCGCCATTCCGCGAGGCCTTTTTTATTAGAATTGAGCTATGAAATTTATTGACGAAGCACGAATTGAGGTAATTGCTGGTGACGGCGGTTCTGGAAGCGCGTCCATGCGTCGTGAAAAATTTATTGAGTATGGTGGACCCGACGGTGGTGATGGTGGTAGAGGCGGTTCCGTCTATGCCGTTGCTGATCGTAACATTAACACCCTAGTTGATTACCGTTTTTCTAAAACACACCTTGCTAAAAACGGTGAGCCTGGTCGCGGTGCAGATTGCTACGGACGTGCTGGCGATGATATCGAACTGCGCGTACCGGTTGGTACCATTATTGATGATATGGATACGGGTGAGCGAGTTGCTGACTTTGTTACCCATGGCGAACGACTTTTGCTCGCAAAAGGTGGTGAAGGTGGTTGGGGTAATATTCACTTCAAAAGTAGTACCAACCGTGCTCCTCGTCAAAAGACGAGTGGTAAACCTGGCGTGCGTCGTAAATTAAAGTTAGAACTGAAGGTATTAGCAGACGTTGGTCTTTTAGGCATGCCTAACGCGGGCAAGTCGACATTTATTACCGCCGTTTCGAATGCTAGACCTAAAATTGCGGATTATCCCTTTACGACTTTACATCCTAATTTAGGGGTGGTTCGGGTCGGGCCAGAAAAAAGCTTTGTGATTGCTGATATTCCAGGATTGATTGAAGGCGCTGCTGAAGGTGCTGGTTTAGGCCATCGATTTTTAAGGCACCTCCAACGTACTGGTGTTTTATTACACCTAGTCGATATTGCACCATTTGATGAAGGTGTTGATATTGTTGGAGAGGCGAAAGCCCTAGTCAATGAGCTTTTAAAATATGATCAAGATTTGTATGACAAACCGCGTTGGCTAGTATTAAATAAAGTAGATATGTTGGCAGAGGAAGATCGAGCTAAGAAAATTAAAGCATTTATTAAAGGCTTTAAATGGAAAGGTCCTGTATTTGAAATTTCTGCCCTAACCGGGGATGGCTGTCAGGCTTTATGTTTCGCTATTCAAAAGTACGTCGATGAGCGCCAAGCAGCGGTTGACGCTCAAGAAGAGCATGAAGCGGATGTGAGATTTACTGATGTTGAGAATAAAAAGTAGTAATTAACCAAGGAACGTATTGTGAGTGTTTCAGTATTAAAAAACGCTAAAAGAATTGTGATTAAAGTAGGGTCTACTTTAGTTACAAACCACGGTGAAGGTTTGGACCGTGCGGCGATTAGTAGATGGGCTGGACAAGTTGCAGAACTCATGCAACAAGGAAAAGAAGTGTTAATGGTCAGTTCAGGTGCGATTGCTGAGGGAATGCAACGATTGAATTGGTCTGTACGTCCAACTGAGATTCATGAGCTACAAGCCGCCGCTGCTGTCGGTCAAATGGGCTTGGTACAAGTTTATGAAACAGCTTTTAAACGACACGATATCCATACCGCACAAATTCTATTAACGAATGCCGATCTTGCCCACCAAGAACGGTATGAAAATGCTAGAGCAACTCTGACTGAATTACTCAAGCTGAAGGTAGTGCCAGTCATTAATGAAAATGATACGGTCGTTACTGATGAAATTAAATTTGGTGATAACGATACACTAGCCGCCTTGGTTTCTAATTTAATCGGGGCTGATGTGCTGGTTATTTTGACGGATCAAGAAGGTTTATATACGGCTGACCCAAGAAAAAATAGTGATGCTACCTTGATTTCTCAAGCGACAGCAGGTGAGCCTGAGCTGGAGTTAATTGCTGGTGGTGCAGGAAGTAGTCTTGGTAAGGGTGGCATGTTAACCAAGGTGTTAGCAGCCAAAATTGTTTCTAAGTCTTACACCCACACTATTATTGCCTCCGGTAATGAACCTGATGTTCTACTTCGATTAGCTAATGGTGAAATGGTTGGGACTGAGCTTTTAGCAAAAGCTTTTGCTTGAAAATAGGTTCGCAATCTAAACTATTACTAATTAAATTTAATTATCTTTGATTTGAGCTTAATCGTAAGAATTTTTTGGACCAAGTAAACCGTCAAGAATCGCTGCTTTACTCAAAGTAGGTGCACTACCTTGGCAGGTACTAGAACGCGCTAAATAGGTTACATATTGGTTGTAACCTGCTTTTGGAATGGGACGCCAAGTAGCTTCCGGTGGCCTACGCCAGACTCCATCATCTAAAAAGCCATATTGACGGTATTCAAATTCGCCACAACGAAAACCGATATAGATTCCCTGGTATTTCTCACTCTCATTCAATGTCACGACTGTTAATCGGACCTCTTCATCACTGATAAATGAAATACTTTCTTTGTCTATAAAAAACTTGAGTGAACTGTAGGCAAACGGACTAAAAGGAGTTAAATCTTTTACATTAAAGGGCTTTGGCAATTCAACCTCTAAAGTTGCAGCAGCTTTAGCTTCTTCTCGCGCTGCTTCACTTTGAAAAAGTCGTTGTGCAATGCTAAAGCTGCTCATTACCGCAAGCGTAGTTAACAAAGCAAATTTAAAGAGTAAATTAAAACGAATTTTCATATTTTAGGACCTTTGATGACTTTCCTTGCTCGGAGCAGGGGGTGTCGTTGTGACGGATTTTCCAACAGTAATGACATTCACGGGTGATCCCCAAGGAAGAGACATTAGGTGGGTCTTTTTGGAAAGAAAACGGGCAAGTTCGGACAGCGCCAAAATATAAACATCACGCTTGAAGTCAATGACGTCATCAAGCGAAATCCAATAGGGGTTCCAGCGCCAAGCATCAAATTCGGGATGGTCCGTCGCACGCAAGCAAATGTCTGAATCACGACCCGCCATGCGAAGTAAGAACCAAATTTGTTTTTGACCACGATAGGCGACACGACGCCCGCGTGGAGGAGCGTTTCTACGCAAGAATTCATCTGGTACGTCGTAACGTATCCAGTCTTTGGTGCGCCCAATAATTTGGACATGTTCGGGCAATAATCCTACTTCTTCTTGCAACTCACGAAGCATTGCTGCAGTGGGATTTTCTCCATGTTGTATACCACCCTGTGGAAATTGCCACGAGTGTTGACCAATCCGTTTACCCCAAAATACTTCGTTCCGCTGATTTAGAAGAATAATGCCCACGTTGGGTCTATAACCCTCTTTATCGAGCATAAAATACTAATCCTATAAAATCTATAAATTGATTATATATATAAAGATTCCATGAAAGCCACACAAACATTTATTTCTACCTTAAAAGAAGCCCCAGCTGACTCTGAAATCATCTCTCATCAGTTGATGACGAGAGCTGGCATGATTCGTAAATTAGGCGCAGGTATCTACAATTACATGCCAATTGGACTGCGGATTATTCGTAAAGTTGAAAATATTATTCGAGAAGAAATGAATAAAGCCGGCGCCATTGAATTGCTCATGCCAGTAGTTCAGCCAGGAGAGCTATGGGAAGAAACGGGGCGACTCAACAAAATGGGACCCGAGTTATTAAGGATTAAAGATCGCCATCAACGAGAATTCGTGTTGCAACCGACCTCGGAAGAAGTGATTACAGATATTGCCCGGGGCGAAATTAAAAGTTATAAACAATTACCGATTAATTTTTACCAGATTCAAACAAAGTTCAGAGATGAGCGTCGTCCTCGCTTTGGCGTGATGCGTGGACGTGAATTTACGATGAAGGACGGTTATTCATTTGATAAAGATGTCGATGGAATGAAGGCTTCCTACGCTAAGATGTTCGACGCCTATCACCGTATTTTTACTAGATTAGGGTTAAATTACCGTGCCGTAGCCGCGGATAATGGCGCGATTGGTGGAAGTGGTAGTCAAGAGTTTCACGTGATTGCCGATACCGGCGAAGATGCAATTGCTTATTGCGCCTCTTCGGATTATGCGGCCAATTTAGAAGCAGCTGAGGCACTCAGTTTACTCACAGTTCGTCTTGAACCTACTCAAGCGATGCAAAAAATTGCAACGCCTGGGGTTACTAAATGTGAAGAAGTTGCTACTTTACTCAATCGACCACTGACAGATACGATAAAGACAATTGTCTTGGCTGCCGATCAATTTGATCCTAAAACGCTGCAATTATTACCGGGGCGTACCCAGATCTTTGCTGTACTGATTCGGGGTGATCACGAACTAAACGAAGTGAAAGTATCGAAAGTACCAGGACTTGCTGATTTTAGAATGGCTACTGAGGCAGAGATCCTTGAAGCTTTTAATGCTGCACCTGGCTCATTAGGTCCAGTAGGCTTAAAAGAGGGCATCATCGTGGTTGCTGATCGCACTGTTGCGATGATGAGTGACTTTGTTTGTGGCGCGAACGATAGTGGCTATCATTTGAGTGGCGTTAATTTTGTGAGAGATTTACCAGAGCCGATCGTAGCGGATATTCGGAACGTCATAGTTGGCGATCAATCTCCTGATGGTAAAGGGACTTTAGAAATTTGTCGCGGTATCGAAGTTGGCCACGTATTTATGCTGGGAACACGCTATTCTGAGTCCATGAAGGCAAACTTCTTAGATGAGCAAGGGAAAGCCAAGCCTTTTGTAATGGGCTGTTACGGCATTGGCGTTACGCGTTTACTAGGTGCTGCCATTGAGCAATGTCATGACGAGCGTGGAATTTTATGGCCAGAGTCCATTGCTCCCTTCCAAGTTGTTATTTGCCCAGTTTCTTATGACAGGTCAGAACTCATAAAAACAACGACAGATCAAATCTACGCTGATTTAATGGCTGCTGGTGTCGAGGTAATTCTTGATGATCGGGGTGAGCGTCCTGGAGCGATGTTTGCTGATTGGGAATTAATTGGCGTACCGTATCGGATTGTCGTTGGTGAAAAAAGTCTCAAAGAGGGATTTATTGAGTTTCAGGCAAGATCCGAGACTCAGGCCAAGAAAATACTGCCACAAGATATTCTGAAGGAATTGAGAGGCTAATTAGTTTCAGCGTTGGATTTTTAATAGAAAAATTAAGTATTTAGTGGCCAAAAAAAATTGTTGCAAATATTAACTTGGCAGAAAAAACTACCATGCCTCAAATAACTGTGAAAGAAAAGGTAATAGCAAAAATTAATAGATCAAATTCTATTGTTTTTTTGAGAAAAGAATTTGATAGATTGGGGAATTATCGTCAAGTCAGTCGAGCTGTAAACGAAGTTACAGCTAGTGGAATGCTGGTTAAAGTCGGTTTTGGTTTATATGCAAAAGCGCGTCCGTCTACCTTGGATGGAAAGCCAGTACCTATCAAACCTTTAATCAATATTGGGTTAGAGGTTATGCACAAAATTGGCGTCAAAGCGGATGTAGGAAAAGATGCGAAAGCATTGCAAAATGGTCTAAGTAATCAGGTGCCAATGCTACCGATTATTAATATAGGAAATTCTCGAGTAAGTCGAAAAATTTCAGTCGGTAAGCGTCAGGTTGTATATGAAAAAGGTTAACG
>Ga0208108_1000019_pt1 | contig 45788 bp, 49 predicted proteins | sample CryBogCBE22May08_FD_184589 | JGI IMG/M metagenome (GOLD analysis project Ga0208108, IMG submission 184589) | Freshwater microbial communities from Crystal Bog, Wisconsin, USA - CBE22May08 (SPAdes) | ecosystem: Environmental > Aquatic > Freshwater > Lake | place: Crystal Bog, Wisconsin, USA...
TATCTCTAAAGATTTGAAATAACAAAACTCATTCAATTAAACCGCTTACAGCTAGGTCTGCTCATTCTTACTATTGCGATAGCTTTTTCATAACCAGCTTTTGACATTTATACCTAAAAGTGATGGTGTTTTTTTCTGAGGTCAACCTGAAGCATGCTTTAAGGCGTTATGAATATGTATTTGACACCATATGTATTTAAAAGCATAATTAGAATGAATTGGACCATACTTTTTCATAAAGCCTTTGATCAAGAACTAGGTAAAGAAGATGAACGTTTACAGAATGAACTGCTAGCACATGCAATCTTATTACGAGAGTTTGGACCAAACCTTGGACGGCCCACTGTCGACACGCTTAAAGGCAGTTCATATCCGAATATGAAAGAGTTGAGATTCAATTGGATGGGTGAGGTATGGCGAGTTGCCTTTGCATTCGATCCACTTAGGCAGGCTATTTTTCTCGTAGCTGGAGATAAAAGTAGCGTTAACCAGAAACGTTTTTATACTTGGTTAATAGATATAGCTGACGCAAGGTATAAGGAACATATAACCTTAATCAATGAAGTGAACATAAAGGAGCTCAAAAATGGCAAAAAAACTTGATGACATCTTGGCTGCCATGCCAAAACAACGCCGTAGCGCAATTGAAAATCGCGCAATGGAGTTAGCTACCTTAAAAGACCTTCGTCATGCTTCAGAAAAAACTCAGAAAGAATTAGCGGAGTTATTAGGGGTTGGGCAAGATACTATTTCACGACTTGAAAAACGTAGCGACATGCTGCTTTCCACATTGCGCCATTATGTTGAAAGCATGGGGGGGGAATTAGAGTTAGTTGCTCAATTTCCTAATCGCCCTCCTGTTGTTATAAAACACTTAAGCACTTTGGGTAGTGTCAAATAAAATAACACTAAGTGTAACCTTCTGGTTAGAGGGAAAAATAAGGAGATTTCTTGCAGAAGATATTCAAATTAATGCAAAGGAAAATATGATTCAATTATTAAATCCTAAAACAATTTCGGCACCTAATGGAACCTATTCTCATGGTGTTCTAGTTACTGAAGCTTCCAAATTCCTAGTTATCGCTGGAGAAGTTGCAATCAAATCTGACGGTACAGGCCCAGACTCGTTGATTGAGTAATGTGACGTTGTATGGGGGAACATACTCGCCATACTTGAAGAGTCAGACATGTCAATAAAAAATCTTATTAAAATTAATTCGTATGTAACAAGTCCTCAACAAACCAAAAATTTTGTAGAAATCAGAGCAAAATATCTTCAAGGTCATTGTCCAGCTTCAACGCTTGTTGTAGTTTCAGCGTTGGCCGATCCAAGATTTTTGATAGAAATTGAGGGCTATGCCTCTATTTAACTCCGGTCATATCTAAAACAGTTCATATATTCGTTGGCTAGCCTTAGGAATTAATTTCGAGGAATCTATTCTTGGGGTTTTGACTTCTCTAAGTATTTAGAGTTTTATGTAGATGATTTGCCATCGGGGGTTTGATTCCCGGTGGTTTCTCCATTAGGTAAGTGAATTAGAGGCTTCAGGCCCTTTTCTATTTGGCCTATCGTCCCTGCAATTCAATTAGATATTGATCAAGCTTAGCAAAAGTACCGTCAAAACCTATTTGCATACCTGCACGGGCTCCGTCAAAAGTTGCAATACCCACTTCATCACTTTCATGTGGCTCCCACGAAATCGTGTAAATCGTACCACCACTTGAACTATCTTGAAATGTAGAAGTTACATACATATACGCTGGCCAGGTAGGCGCCATCGGATGATGACTTAATCCTCCATCTTTATTAGAAAAACTTTGTAAGTGAACTAATTTGAGCTCGGGGTCGATTTCTTTATATTCTTGCAAACCCCACATTTGCATTCCATGTGGCCCTTCAATGCCGTAAAAATAACGACCACCCACCCTAAAGTCAATCTCTACATGAATTGTACGAAACCCCTGTGGACTAAGCCAATTTTTAAGGTGCTCGGCTTGCGTTTGAACTGCCCAAAGTAAAGTTCTTGGCGCCTGAAATTCTCGGGTGATCTGAAATGGTGTGATGGAGTTCATGATTTTTTCCAATAGTTATTTGAATTTATGCTTAGATAGTCATTTATTTATCAATTCCTATGAAAAACTAAGAGAAACTCCTTTGAAGTAGAGCTCGACTAAACTTTTCTGCTAATACTTTAACTTATCATAAGTCTCAAATATTACCAACGAATCGTTTCACAAGTCCCCCCACATTCCACTAGTTAAATACTTTGCCTATTTTTTAACTATCGTATTTCTTCGCACTATTTGATAACAAAGAAAAAATTAAAAACCCATTAAATCCATTTAATCGGACATAATTAAATAATTTTAATTAATATGATTACAATAAAGGACATAATGAAAATATATTTAAATATCTCATTAAGTATGCTATATTGGACTTTATGAATAATTAATAGGCTAATATGTCCGCTATCGGTGACTTTTTAACAGACTTTGAAAATATGAGCGAGTTCGGTGCTAGGTTGCGCTCCAGAAGACTTGAACGCAATATAACAACTGAAGCTCTCGCAGAGAAAACGGGACTTAATCGTAAAACGATTATGGAGCTGGAAGCGGGTCGAGACGTGAGGTTCACCTCAGTGATCAAAGTATTACGAGCCCTCCAACTCTTAGGCGTTTTAAATACCGCACTTCCAGATACACTTCCCGGAGGAGAGGCCCTATCAAGTCGTGGGCAACCAAGAGTTCGCGCCTACCGATCCACTTCTCCTAAAAAAGCACCCCTAATCAATGTCGGACACTAAAAACTCTTCTTCACCTTCGCCAAAACCACGAACACGTAGAGTTGGCCCTAGGGTTCTTGTAAAAGCTAATATTCGCTTGTGGGACGAAATGGTCGGAACAGTGATGGAGTTTGAGAACGGTCGTATTGGCTTTTCCTATGATAGCGAATACATTCGAAAAGGAGGCTTAGCCATTTCCCCCAAGTTTTTACCAATTGAGTCTCGTACCTTCGAGTTTCCTGACTTACAACGTCAAGAAGCCTTTAAGGGTTTACCAGGGGTTCTGGCTGACTCTTTGCCGGATACTTTCGGCAACTTAATCATAAAAAAATATTTTGAAGAGCGCGGAGAGCTAGAGAAGTCAATGAGTCCCGTACAGCGTTTACTTTATGTTGGTAACCGAGCAATGGGAGCCCTTGAGTATGCACCACACCTTCAGCGTAAAAGCCCGGAAGAAGAACAAGCACTAGAAATTCAAAGCTTAGTGGAATCCGCTAGGCGTTTAATTGAGGGAGAAACTGGAGAAGCAATTCACGAAATTATGCGTGTCGGTGGATCGGCTGGCGGGGCAAGGCCTAAAGCACTGATTTTATGGGATCGTGAAAAAAACAAAGTTCGATCTGGCTTTGCAAAATACCACTCAGGCGAAGAACATTGGATGATTAAATTTGATGGCGTTAACTCTGCTAGTGAGCGGGATAACAAAGCAAAACCATTTAACCGTATTGAATATACCTATGCGTTATTGGCAAAGCAACTCGGCCTCGACATGGAAGACGTAAGTTATTTGGAAGATGGTGAGCTGTTTCACTTCATGACAAGACGCTTTGACCGTCAACAAATGACTAAGCACCACATGCATAGCCTAGCAGGTATGACACATGTTGATTACAACTTGCCAGGAGCATATAGCTATGAGGCATGGCTCAGGCAAATCCAAGAATTACATCTGGGGTACCCCGCAATGGAGCAGGCTTATCGAAGAATGATCTTCAATGTAGTTGGTCGCAATCAAGATGACCATGTAAAAAATATTTCTTTCTTAATGAAAAATAAATCTTCTGGTTGGGAGTTAGCACCAGCCTATGACTTAACCTACTCAGCAGGAACTGGATATACCAGACAGCATCAAATGACGGTAGCAAATCGAGGAGATGATTTCACGCGAGATGAGTTAATAACAGTCGGCAAAAAGTTTGACATTCATCACCCAGCTATCATCATCGATTCGACCGTTGAGGCCTTCTCTAAATGGTCAACATTGGGTGAACAATGGGGGGTTCAAATTGAGGATCGAAAGCGTGTTGCAGCAGGACACCGTCTTTACTTGGCTAGTTAATTCTGCGTAAATTTACTTGGAATTAATATTAAAAATCTAGATGCGCTAAGAGTCACTTGCAAAGCCAAAGCTAAAAGCCCGCGAAATTGATCAAAATCACGATAAATATACTAGATTAAACGGAAATAAAGTCGTCAAAACACTTTAAATAAACCCAAAATAAGAGTATATTGATACTCAATTAAGTTATTTTGAGTATTAATATGATCAATTTGATACAACAGTTAGTTTTAGCTCGTGAAACTAAAAAGTATTCGCAAACAACTCTAGCTGAAGAGTCTGGGTTGAGTAGAATGACCATCGTACGTACCGAATTAGAGCAAATAGACCCACGTCTTTCAACTATCTTACTCATGGCTCGCTCGCTTGGTCTTGATCTAGTTCTCGTGCCTAAGGAGCTAAAACAGTCCCTAGAACAATTTATTCAATCCGGTGGTAAGTATGTTGGGCAAGCACCCGGAGTTGATGCACCCCTCTCAATCATAGATACCCTTCTTGGTAAAGGACCTGGATGAGTTTGTCTCTTCGAGTCTTACGTTTGTATTTACACAGTCCAGATTTGCAGAAAATCCCAATTGGATATATCTCTTCTTTTGGGGACTTAGTGCGTATTTCTTTTGATGAAAACTATATTAATCACCCGAATCGACTAGTTGTGTCACAAGCTTATCAGGCCTTCAAGAAAGGGGATAGCGAAGCGATTTTACGCTCTGAGAAGGATATTCGACTGGTGCGTAATGATGCAAAGCTTCCAGTCTTTTTTCAGAATCTATTACCTGAAGGTCTTAACTTGCAACGTTTAGCTAGAGAACGTCAATGTGGCACCGACGATCAGTTCGAACTATTAGCTGCCGCGGGTCATGATTTAATGGGAGCAATTGAAGTTGCACCTTTATCTAGGCTTGAAACAATTCCAGATAATATGCTTCTTTGGCACGCCACGATGAGTAAGGATTCGATTGATCCGGGTTTTGTGGAATCCCCCCTAGAAGATGGCGCAGCTATCCCAGGAGTAGTTGTTAAATTTTCAGCAATTCAAGAGGGACGAAGATATGTTATTCATCGTCATGGTTTAGCTGGTTCTTATATTTTAAAGTTGCCTAGCCAAGTTCATCCAGATCTCGTTGAAAACGAAGCTACCGGCTATGCTTTACTAAAGGCTTTGGGTATTAAGTGTGCGAACGCTAAAATCATTAGTTCAAGTGAAGTAGATTTACCTGACCTTGTCCCCTTTCCTCACATCCTTGCAGTTCAACGTTTTGATCGAGGAGAAAATGGTAAGCGAATTCACATGGAAGATTTTGCTCAAATTCTCCAATATGCCCCGCAACATAAATACGGTAAAGATCTTTTGCAGGACTACAGTGCGATGCTTTTAATTTTAGACCAATTGTCATCTCAGCCAGTCAAAGATTGTGATGAGTTTGTAAAACGATTCGTAGCCTATTTATTAATGGGGAATACGGATGCACACTTAAAAAATTGGGCCGTAATTTACCCCAATGGCAGAGAGCTTCAATTATCCCCTGCTTATGACCCAGTATGCGTATCGTCTTTTTTCGATGAAGTACCCAAATATCATTACGGTTTAAATAGAGCGATTGATACAAAGCTCGTTAATTTTGGCTGGAGTGACCTTAATCACTTATTTGAGCTAGCTAAAATGAAAAGGAAAAATCAATTACTCAAAATAGCAAAAGAAACTGTTATGCAAGCCCAACAAGTTTGGCCTGCAATATTAAATGAAGCACCTTTATCTGTTAGAAATTGCATCTTGGCGAGATTACAGGGTGGTGTAAGTCTGACTCGCCAAATATCCCATTGAGTATGCTTTGATGGCTTATAAAATATATATGTTATTAAAGCAGTGTATCCACCTATTTATTTCATGCTTAAATTTAAAACTTTCCTAATCTCTGTTTTGTATATTGTTTTAACAATGGCTTTTGTACCAAGCTTTGCAATGGAGCTTTCTACAGATACTAGATGTTTTGATGACTTGGAACCAAAGTGTCAAAAAATGATTATTGCCGTAGGAGTAATTACCAAAGACACGCCAAAGCAATTTACTGAATTTTCCCAAAACTTCCCTGCTGGAACTTATATTTTATTTTCCAGTAAAGGAGGAATGCTAGATAGTGGACTCATGATTGGTAAACGAATTCGAGAAGCAAAGTTCAATACCATTATTGGTAACACTGAGTTCAGTTCAGCAGATTGTTTATCCTCATGCGCTTACGCTTTTTTTGGTGGAGTAAAAAGGAAAATTCCTGCAACGGGTCACTTGGGACTACATCATTACTATAGTAAGACGCAAATAATCGATGTAGAGCAACAACAAAAAATAAATCAAAGCTTAACTAGATATCTAGAAAGTATGGGAATAGATCCGAGGCTCTTAGAATATGCAAATAGCGCTAAATCAACGAACATGACCTACATTACTGAACGTCAAGCTATAGAGTTTAAAATCAATTAAAAAAAATCTAATAGAGTTTTCTGAAAGTTAAATTCGCAATGTAACGACTATAGGAATACAAAGCAAAATTAGAGTTATTCACTTCAAAACCTAGTTCAAAGGCAGGTGCAAGTCCCAAGATTTTTAGATTAGTTTTCATCAATGTTAGGTAAACTCCATTTTTTTTATCTACCCTAATATCCCCAAAATAAGGATCGATATCATCAAAAACTCTATTTTGTATGGTGAATTTTAGTTGTCCCTTCAGAAACCACTCTGGCAATAAAATATTGCCGAATAGGTTCATCATTTGACTTTGAAATGAATAACTTTGGACCATGGCGTGATTCCTGTCTAAACCTAAATCGAGACCAATCATCAAAAAATCATTGATACTTTTCCCATATGTAAATGTTGCTTGAGAAAATTGTCCGCTTAAATAATCATAATCTGAATAAGTCATTTGCCCCGACTTAATATCAGTCGACAAATAAGATGTATCTGGAAATTCATAAATTGTTCTTATATCGAGATTCGGATAATCAAATAATTTCTGCCCCCCCATCCAATAATTTTCGAAGGATGCTTTAATAAAAGTCTTTGGTTCATCTAATATTCGATAGGATAAATAGGGAGTTAAATCAGTTCGATCAAATGCCGTATTTTCAAATTTCGCACCTACTGCAGTTAGACCAACAATCCAACGATTTTGAGCATCAAGACCCTTAGAGGTCAACACACTATAACTTAAACCATAATTATTCGTTAGATCATAACCAGGGTTATAGGTGTAATTGAGACCACCTATTACAATGCTTCGATCACTGGTGATAGCGCGGGGATTGCTATCCGAAGTAATTCCAAAAGCATAATCAAAGCGACCGTTGGCAGTTTTAATTTCTTCTAAATAATTTCCTACTCTTTCCCTGACCATAAATGGGGGATCAACCGATAAGACCTCTTCGAACAGTTTTTCTGAGGCTTTATTTTGTCCATCCAAATATAATAACTTGGCTAACTCAAGCTTCACTCGGGGGCTTTGAGTATCCTCAAGTAATAAGTTTAATTCTTCAATAGCTTGATGCAGTTCACCATTTGAAAATTTATTCAAGGCAGATTCAAAGCGAGCTTGATAAATAGTAGTACTTTTTTCTTTGGAATCAAAAATTGTTTGTGCAGAAATTGGGAGTTGTAGAAGACCAAAAAAAAGCAAAAAGTAAAAAGAACTCTTTTTTTTAAAAAGACGAGCTTACAATCAAGAAACTCCCTCTTTACCTTCATTTTTATTTACTTCTTTGCACCAAACGCTCCGACGTAAGCAAATCCAGAACTATTTTTGATTGCAAAGACACCACCAAGCTCTTGGGCCGCTGGTCCATAGAACTTTCCTGTTGCAGTACCTTGTAAATTACTAGAGTTTGAATTTCCAACAGGCCCAGTAAATGAGTTCGTGGCAGCTTGAATTTTAAGAGTACCGTTAATGTCTAAGCCAGAATCAGCTAACAAATTTGGTGTAGTAACTGAATTACTAATAGCTGTATTTGAGGTACTAAAGGCAATTGACCCATTGGCAAAATCAACTTGGGCAGTAACGTTAGCAGTCACATAACTGATAATCGTATGCATAAAAATACCAGCAGCAAAACCGCTGTAAGTTGCAGTGCCAGTTTGAGGAACATTCGCATTCGGGGTTACAGAAGTACCGTAAGATACAGCAGAAATACTACCAGGTCCTGCACCACTCGCCCAGACTCCAAAGGTTTGTAATTCCAACCTACTGCGCTAGGCGTGGGAGCTAACGCAACAATATCGTTCCCTTGATTACTTAAAAAACTAGTAAAGTGCCCATCAAAAACGGCAATCGTGTCTGCAGGCGAAGAGCCTGTTGGCGTAGTAGTAAAAGCAGCAATGTTAGGAATTGCATCCCCCGAAATAAAGGAGGCTTGAGTGATTGCTTGGGTATTAGGATCAAGACTAAGAATGGCACTTCCACCATCAGCAGGTGCTGCAATAGTACCTGCGACCCCAGCAGAGAAGGAAGTATAAACAGCCGTCACAAAAGTGCCAGGATTAACCGGGGTTGGACTAGGAACAGGAGGGGTGGGGGTGGGACTTGGAGTTACTGCTCCACCATTTGACCAGGTTGTTACCGACGCCCCACCAGCGCAAGAAGCGAGTAATAATGGTAAAAATGGAAAAAAAACAAATATAAACCGCTTCATCTTCATCATTTGCAATTTGTATAAATCATAGAGTTGATTTTCTACTCCTTAAAAGTAGTCTTAAAGCTCTAGAATAGTTTTGCCAATCTATTTTTTTACTAATTATTTTTTAATTGATTTTTAATTGATTTTTAATTTGAATTGCATGAAAACCACGCCAGCATCCATAATCTGATTCAACCTTGGAATGACAGTAATGTTTGCAGCAATTTCATCGGTACCCAGACTGATGATAGGCAATGGGGCAACAAAAGGAGTGCCACCGTTATAACTTGGACTATTAAAAAATGCTAACTGCACACCAGTTTGAACATACCAAGTATTTTTCCTGTAGAGATCATAAAGTCCCGCACCACCAGCATAAAATGCATTCGTGTTAAAAGAGTCACGGAACTGGCCCAAATTTAACATCCAATGTAAGCGATCATCCGGCTTAGACGGAAATTGATATTCGATTCCTATTCCCCAATTTTTTTCATTCAAGGGGGCATTATCGTATTTGGAATCAACATTGAAGTGTTTGGAAACCCCGTTTAACACTAGATACAGTTTTTGAGGGTTTTCTAACTCGCTAGACTGTGCCCACCCATTCAAGGAAACAATGAGGCAAGCTAAGGCTAAGGATTTAAGGAATTTGGTCAATTTTATTTATCTTTCTTACTTGATGGGGTGACTACATCTACCGCAGTTTCGACAGTCTTAGCAACCACCTTCACACCAGTGGCTACCACTATCACTGCAGCATCAGCAACGGCTACTACAGCGCATCCGGTGCAATTCATCATCAATAACAGGATGAAAAAAAGTTTGATGAAGTTACCATATTTCAGGCCTTCTCTAAGACTGTGGGACATTAATAAATAATTGGTCGATAGTTTCGGTAGTAACTTGTTCAAGGCGATAACGCCACTTGGGTAGATTATCTTTGTCAATCAGTAAAGCACGAACACCTTCCATGAAATCACCGTGAACCATCCACTGTTCAAGCAAGGCATATTCCATTACAAAACATTCTGCCAAAGATTTATTACGCCCTAATTGCAGAAGTCGTTGGGTCGAAACCATCGAAAGTGGCGATTGCTTTTGCATTTTAGAGACGGTTTTTCCTACCCACTCTATAAAAGCTGTATCTTTCTCAGAGGCTAAAGAATCAAGAATTTCCTGAATACTTTGAGGTGCAAAATGTTTTTGAATCATTACCTCGGTTTTTTCCAAATTGGAATTAAAACTATTTTCTCGAGCACCCAACTGTTTCAAATAATTTGTTAGCAATTCGAATGAGGAATCCTTGCTTGAAGCCTGAAACAACTTTTCCAATCCTAAAATAAATTCAGCGATTTTTTCGTCCTCTAAAACCCAATCAGCCAAATTGGCATAAACCGCATCCTCTCCAGATGCAATGACACCAGTAATGCCAAGGTAAAGTCCAACTACACTTGGACAACGCGATAGAAAATAACTACCACCGACATCCGGGAAATAACCGATGCCAACTTCCGGCATCGAAATTTTAGACTTCGGGGTAACAATACGAAACGAGGCCCCTTGGGAAATCCCCATTCCCCCCCCCATTACATAACCGGTCATGAGAGCGATATAGGGCTTTGCATATCGATAGATATATTGATTCAGTTCAAACTCTTCGGCAAAAAAGCTCAGATGATCATTGCTTCCTGCCTTTAAGCCTTCATAGACAGTACGAATATCTCCTCCAGCACAAAAAGCTTTTTCACCCGTACCTTTAACTAAGACCAATTTAACCTCATCATCTTGTTCCCAGTTTTTTAAAGTGGCAAACATGGTTCTTACCATCTCTAAATTGATGGCATTGAGTGCTTGCGGACGATTAAGAGTAATCAGTCCTAGCCCATTGCGCTTTTCTATCAATACATCCGACATCCGTTAAATCCTCTTTAGAAATTTATTTTGTATTTATTTATTCTTAAATACAGGCTTACGTTTTTCAACGAATGCTGTCATTCCTTCAATTTGATCTTCGGTGCCAAAGGTTGAATGGAACATTCTTCTCTCGTAATGCATCCCCTCTGCCAAAGAAACTTCATAAGCACGGTTGACTGACTCTTTAGCCATCATCACCATTGGCAATGAAAAAGAAGCTATCTTTTCAGCAATTTTAATAGCCTCAGCAATCAAATCTGCAACTGGCACAATCCGACTAACTAACCCTGAGCGCTCAGCCTCTACAGCGTCCATCATCCGACCAGTTAAAACCATTTCCATTGCCTTTGATTTGCCAATAAAACGAGTCAAGCGTTGTGTTCCACCAGCGCCAGGGATTGTACCAATCGTTATTTCAGGCTGACCAAATTTTGCATTGTCTGCTGCCAATATCATGTCACACATCATTGCGAGTTCACAGCCCCCGCCTAAAGCATAGCCAGCAACTGCAGCGATAGTAGGCTTTCTAAAGTGCGCAACATTTTCCCAAGTCTTAGTAATAAAATCAGCCTTAAATACATCCATATAAGTCCAGTCTTTCATTGCCTTGATATCCGCCCCTGCAGCAAATGCTTTTTCGCTACCAGTTAAAATTACTACAGCCACTTCATCATCACTTTCTAATAGTTCTAAAGCATGTCCTAATTCCACCGTCAATTCTGGGGACAAGGCGTTGAGCGCTTGCGGACGATTTAGTGTTATCAAAGCAACCTTATTAATTCGTTTTTCAACAATAATATTTTGATATTCCATGTTTTTTCTCCAGGTGAATTGAATCATTGTAGTATTTTGCGCGTTAGAGTCTAATTATGACAATTTTTTGATGTTAGTTAAATGAATTATTATTCTGCTAACATCAAATTTATTAATTTTGATAATTTAATCAATAACTCATCGAAACAAACGAAAGATTACAAATGGAATTTTTAAATAGCTCACTCGGGCTCATACTGATGGCAGTTAGCTTGATATTCTTCGTACTACTGGCTGTTCATTGCGCAGAAGTCATTGCCCATAAAACAGGTGAGCCGTTTGGAACTCTCATTTTAGCTGGAGCTGTCACGGTCATTGAAGTTGCTCTGATTGTATCGATGATGCTATCTAAAGCAGCTAATTCTGAGTTTATTGCTAGGGATGCCGTCTTTAGTACGATCATGATTGTCGTGAACGGTATTGTTGGAATCAGCATTATTGCAGCGAGTTTGAAAAAGAATGTTTTAAGTTTTCAAAGCGATGGTGTTAAGGGTGCATTTGGTGTTTTAATTGGTTTGTCCATTTCTATTTTTATATTTCCATCCTTGACGCAAGGCGGTGGAGAACTCTCTTTTAGTGCTAAACAGCTTTCGTTCATGGGATTTACCTCTCTGGTTTTATATGTTTCGTTTTTACTCTTTCAAACGGTCAGCCATAAAGCTTTTTTTATTGACCCCGAAGTCATTGAGGAGCATCACGACATACCAAGTAATAAAAAAGTACTGATCAATGCCCTTATTTTGCCGATTGCCTTGGTACTCGTGGTTGTTTTAGCAAAAAAACTCAGTCCTTTTATTGAGACTGAAATAGCTAATGCAGGTCTACCAACCTCTGTAGTCGGTGTCATTATTGCCTTACTGGTACTTTTACCAGAGGGGATTACAGCAATCAAAGCTGCTTATAACAACAACTTACAAAAGAGTTTAAATCTTGGCTTAGGCTCAGCACTAGCTAGTATTGGGCTAACGATTCCAGTCCTTTCAGTGGTAGTAATCCTGTTAGATTTACCATTAAGTCTAGGTCTTGACCCTTTGAACCGGGTCATTTTATTGATGACTTTAATCCTTGGCGGATTGACTTTATCGACTGGTCGAGTAACCAGGCTCCAAGGCATTATTCATCTAATTATTTTCTTAGAATTTTTATTCTTAACCATCGAACCCTGAAATCAAAAATTACAAAGCTGCATTAATTAAGCGAGATTAATGCAGCTTTACAATGGAGTGGGTGCGACGGTGTATCAGTCGACTCAGTGAGTCGAGCGCTACTTTTACCCAACCATGTAAAGCTAATTGGTGCATCTTATATAAGCTCATGTACATCAACTTTGCTATCAAACCGTCCACCATCAAGCTCCCACCAATCAAACCACCCATCATGCTACCGACACTACTGTACTCTCCTAAAGAAACAAGTGAGCCAAAGTCACGATAAGCATAAGGTTTGAGGGGTTTGCCCTCGATGATTTTTTGGATCTGGGCATAAATATGCTCTGCTTGCTGATGGGCTGCTTGGGCTCTTGGTGGAACGGTTCGGGTCTTTCCTTCACTATCCGTAGTCCATGGACAAGCGGCGCAGTCTCCCATCGCAAAAATACTATTATCTAGGGAGGTTTGCAAGGTAGGCAAGACGACTAACTGATTGATATGATTCGTTTCTAGGCCACTAATATCTTTTAGAAAATCAGGTGCTTTTACACCTGCGGCCCAGACGATGAGTTCTGCTGGAATTTCTTGACCATTCGCAAGACATACTTGCTTGGGTAGAATTTTTTTTACTTGAGAATTAGTCATCACCTTGACGCCCAAATCAACCAGCAATTTTTCAGCGGCACTAGAAATACGATTCGGTAAAGCAGGCAATATTCTGGACCCTGCTTCGATCAAAATCACCTTAATGTCTTTTTCTGGGTCTACACGGTCCATCCCATAAGAAATAATAGCCCTCGTATTTCGATGTAATTCAGCTGCCAGTTCAACTCCTGTTGCGCCAGCACCGATAATAGCAACTTGTAATTGATGAGATGCCAAGGGAGTCTGCTGCGACTGAGCTCGTAAACAAGCATTAATCATCCGCAAATGAAAACGTTTTGCATCTGCTAGAGATTCTAAGCGCTGCGCATACTCGGAGACTCCGGGTGTTTTAAAGTCATTGGTTAAACTACCGATTGCGATAATCAAGGTATCATAAGGGACTTTTTGGGACGGCGTAACGAGTTCACCTGAATCATCGACAAATGGGGCAACCTCAATGACTTTGTTCTCTCGATCGATACCAACTAACTCACCCAAACGAAATTTAAAGTGATGCCAATGCGCCTGCGCAATGTAGTCCAACTCCTGATCAGCGAGATCCATACTTCCCGCAGCCACTTCATGCAATTTTGGCTTCCAAATATGTGTTCGATTTTTGTCGATTAAAGTAATGCTAACTGAGTTCAAGGCTTTCTTTTTAGCATAACGATCGCCGAGTTTGGTCGCTAACTCAAGACCTCCCGCGCCACCACCAACAATCACAATCCGATGTTCATTTTCCATGATTCGATGTCAACCCCTCTTTTCGATTTCGAAATAGATATTGAGATAGAACCGAAAGCTAGCTTTCTCTCAACGCAGCAATTAAGATTTCGTCTCAACCACCCAATTCAATGAAGAGTCTAAAAATGTAAATAAGTAGTAATCTCTATATTACCCCATGCCCCTTGTGGTAATCTGCCTAAATAGGGAATAAAAGTGCCCTTTAAAGAATACTATCGAGATAAGGTGTGCTATTTTGGTGCGAAAACCAGCTAATCTAAGGTTTCTTAAAAGGTCATTTCTATAGCTCTTTTAAAAAAACTAGAACCTATTTAGGTCTTAAAGACGGAGACAAGTATGTTATCAATCAATCAGTTTCATGATGTTTATTTGCGTTTTTTAAAAATCACAAAGAATAAAGTTATTTCAATTTTTTTATTGTTCCTTACTTTTTCTGCTCTCGCTCAAAACTCTGCCAGTCTCATTCTTCATCACGGAAAAATCATTACAGTTGATCAGCAATTTAGAGTAGTACAGGCTATTGCAATTTCTGGCGATAAAATTATCGCGACTGGAAGCAATCAAGAAATATTAAAACTTAAAAATCAATCAACTGAATTAATTGATCTCAAGGGAAAAACAGTTATTCCTGGATTAATTGATAACCACGCTCACTTTATTCGCGCTCCTGAGCATATGGAATTGCGTTTAGATGGAGTTTTGTCTCGTAAACAAGCGGTTCAAATGATTGAACAAGCGGTTGCTAAAGCAAAAGCTGGTGAATGGATCATCACCATTGGCGGTTGGTCTCGGACACAATTTTTGGATGATCAAAGAGCATTTAACTTAGCAGAGCTAGACCAAATTTCTAAAACTGTCCCAATTGTGATTCAAGAGGTATATCTCCGTTCCTTCTTAAATTCAGTTGCCATCGAAAAATTAAATTTAAATGAAAATACTCCAGATCCTCGAGGTGGAAAAATCCTCAAAAATGCAGCGGGTAAACTAACGGGTGAAATTGAGGGTGCTGGCGGTGTTGCTTTTATCGCCGAAAAACTACCGTTACCTAGCACTCAAGAATGGCAAGAAAACGTCAAAGCCTATGCTTCCTATTTAAATAGTTTAGGTATCACAGCTTGGTATGACGCAGGCGGTAGAGGTATTGATGAGCGCCATTATCAAGCCTACCAATCCTTAGTAGATCAAGGAAAACTAACAGTAAGAGCGTTCTATACTACGATGCGCTCCCCGTCAACTCCGCAAGAGATGGATAAGACTCTTTTAGAAGTGAATCTTCAAAAACCATTTCAAGGCAATGACTATTTAGACAATATCGGCTGGGGTGAATCAGTGTATGGTCCTTCATCCACTACCTTGCTCAGGAATGATTATCAAGTTCAAGAGCAGCATATGGAACAAGTTCGACGCCTGATAAGAGCCATTGCCGCAAAGGGACTTTCTCTTAACGCACACGTTGAAATGGAAAATGCGATTGATGCCTATCTAAAAGAATATGAAGCATTGAATAAAGAAATCCCGATTAAAGGCTTGAGATGGAGTTTTTCTCACGTAGATCAAATCACCTCAGAACAAATTCTACGGATGAAACGTTTAGGTATGTCAGTGGGTCTTCATACCCGTCCAATTATTCAAGGTGCATTAATGCAGGATGTGCATAGTGAACACTCTAAAACAATGCCGCCATTCAGATTAGTCCAAGATAGTGGCATTAATTGGGGTCTAGGCTCAGATGCAACGGCAGTTACCACTGCGAATCCTTTTTTTAATCTTGATTTTGCTGTAACGGGCAGAATGGTAAATGGTAAGAAAATTAATTATCAGTCCATTACCCGTGAGGAAGCACTCATTGCTCATACTAGAAATAATGCCCAGTTTTTGTTTCAAGAAAATAATTTAGGCTCATTACAAGCTGGCAAATATGCTGATTTATTAATTCTTAATAAAGATTATTTAACAGTGCCACTTAATGAAATTCGTAACCTTTATCCAGTAGCTACGATGGTAGGTGGAAAGTTTACTTTTAAAAAATAACTGAATATCAAATGGATTATGAAAAAAAATCAACTCTTCGTATTATTTTTCCTCTTCATTTTTACCTCATTCAGCTATGGGATTGACTATCCCATTAAACCCGTAAAAATCATTGTAGGATTTACACCCGGCTCTGGCGCAGATGTCCTCGCTCGAGTGGTGAGTAATAAATTGTCAGAGTCTATGAACCAACAATTTATTGTCGAAAATAGACCTGGAGCAGGCACAAATATTGGCACAAATGCTGTCGCTAAATCACCTGCGGATGGTTACACCATTCTAGTCATGACCGTCGCAAATGCCATTAATCCATCCCTTTACAGCAATCTACCCTTTGATATTGAAAAAGATTTTTCTCCAATCGTCTTAGCTGGTTTTGCCAGTAACGTTCTCGTCATTAACCCAAACTTAGGCGTCAAAAATATTAACGAATTTGTCGAGTTAGCAAAGTCAAAACCTGGCAAACTTACTTTTGGATCAAGTGGCTCTGGGACCTCACCCCATTTAGCAGGTGAGTTATTTGTTAGTAAGTTAGGCTTAAATATTGTGCACGTTCCCTATAAAGGAGGCCCACAAGCATTAACTGACCTGCTTGGTGGCCAAATCGATTCATTATTTGTGATTACTTCAACCGTATTGCCACACATCTCATCTGGCAAATTAAAAGCAATTGCCGTCGCAGGTCCCAAAAGAACGCCGCTACTGCCGGATTTACCAACGCTAGATGAGACCGTGATTCCAAACTTTGATGTGAATACTTGGATTGGCTTTGCTGTTCCTGCTGGGACACCAAATGAAATTATTGTCAAACTCAATCAAGAGATGAATAAGGCATTAGAATCCAGCGATGCACAAAAGAAGTTACTTGCCCTAGGAATCGAAACAGTGGGTGGCACCCCGAATCAATTAAAAGCCTTCCTAAAAGAAGACTTAAAAAAATGGGCTAATGTTGCGAAAATTGCTAATATCAAACCTGATTAATTATTCATAAAAACGCCACCATTCACATGCATGGATTGACCAGTAATGTAACGCCCCTCCTTACCACTTAACAGCATCACCATATTCACGACTTCAGAGGCTTCCGTAAACCTACCAAACGGAATCCTAGATAAATCAAACTGAAAAGGTTTAGAAGGATCTCTCACCGTATTCGCTGGACCTGGTGCCAAGTAATTTACATTGATATTGTATTTCGCAAACTCTAAGGCTAAGGCTCTCGTTAAGCCTGCAAGGCCTGCTTTTGCTGCAGAGGAAGGCGAGCGATTGGGGACCGGCATATGCCCAAACATGCCTCCCATATTAATAATACTACCGCCACCGCTCTCAATCATTAAAGGAACAATGGCTTGCGTACAATGAAAGCTTCCGTCTAATGTGACCGAAATCGTTCTTTGCCATTCGGCATAATCAAGATCTAAAAAAGATTGGGTTGCATGGGTCACTGCATTATTAATTAAAACATCAATTCGGTGATATTCATGCTTGATTTTTTCAACCATGTCATCCACTTCAACACGATTCGTGATATCACCAACACAAGCAATGGCGCGACCCCCAAGGTCTTCTATCATTTTTAAAGTTTCATCTAAATCAGAAGTATGGGTTCGAGCGTTGACTGCAACATGTGCACCTCGCTTTACAAATTCAAGGGCCATTGCACGACCTAAATTTTTAGCACCACCCGTAATAAAAACCACTTTTTCTTCAAAAAAATTTGTCATTTTTACCCAACTTCCAATTCGTCAATTTAGATCTTAAAAAACTCTAAGGCTTCTGGTGCAAATAAATCGGATACCTCAAGTTTTTTTGGCGACAAACCTTGCTCATGGTGATAGCGCGTAAACGTCTCTAAGGCCTTCATATTTCCCTCTAGGCCGTAAGACCACCAATCATCTCCAAATAGTTTTTTTGCATCTTCAACGTGCGCAGTTAACCATGGCAACATGGTTTTGAGGGCGGCTGTCTCATACAAGTCATGATAGGCAATCTTTTTGGCTTCCAAAAATGCTTTCATGAGTGACTGAGCAACCCAACGATTAGCTTCATAAACATCACGACGAATCACCACCACATGCATGATTGGAAAGATCCCTGTTTCATTGAAATAGTTACGCTCTACTTCTTGATAATTTTCAAATAAACGCACAACTTTACCATCCCCTTTTAAATAGGTCGAAGGCATTCTAGCGGTATACAAGGCATCTAACTCTCCGTCGTACAGCATTTGAGACAGGGTTTGATCTGGGCCAATTGGACTCACCTTAAAGTTATCTGGCAAGGTCAATTTGATTTTCTCAATCCGACCTGTTTCTTCTTCTCCGCCAAATAAATAAGGTTGGGCATCGACAGGAACACCGTAGTGATCGGATAAAATGCCACGAATCCAGACCGGGGCTGTCATCTGATATTCAGGACTAGCAATTCTTTTACCAATCAAGTCTTTTGGCGTCTTAATCCCACTATTGGCATTCACATAAATGCAAGAGTGTCTAAAAAATCTAGATGGATAAACTGGGATTGCAATAAAAGGTTTTTCTGGCTTCGATAGAGAAATACAATAAGAAGATAGAGACATTTCGGATACTTCAAACTCCCGATACCGAGCCATTCTGAAAAAGGTTTCTTCAACTGGTAGATTTAAAAAGTTGAGAGCAACACCGTCAACTTGAACGCGACCGTCCATTAAGGGACGCATGCGATCATAATCCCAGCATGCAAAATTTAAAGGCAAACGATTCATTATTATTCCTAAGATTGGGTTGTTTCTAGATTGGGGTCGATGACCATATGGATTGGTTCTTTAACGCCGTTGCCAACGAGGCTGTTGAGGGCCAAATCAGTATCCTTTAAACCGAGTAAATGGGTACTCATTTCTTTGACCGCGTATTTATCACTATGAATCAGTTGCAAAGCTAACTCTACTGATTCATAACTATGACCACGCATTCCTTTGACAGTTAAAAATTTAGCAATAATCTGATCACTATCAAATTCAGGAATCTTTTTTCTTTTTTGACCACCTAAGATTACCATGCCTTTTTTTCTAGCTAAAGCAACTGCAGAAATCACAGAGTCTGTTCCGCCCGAAGCACAATCAATCACTAAATCTGCCATCAGTCCACCTGTCAGCTCTTTCACATCTTGGACAAGATCCGTCTCACCTAGTTCAATAGTATGATCCGCGCCTAATTTTTTAGCTAGGGCTAAGCGTTTACGATCCGTATCGTTAGCTAGTCCAGTAATGATAATTTTATTTGCTCCTGCCGCCTTCGCCGCAACTACGCAAGCGAGACCCTGTTGCCCTGGTCCTTGAATAACGACAGTTTGCCCGAGCCCAGCTCCTCCCTGCAAATAGGTCCATTCAATCCCATTCGAAATTGGCAATGCCAATGCTGCATGACGTGCACTTAAACCAGCGGGAACTTGATGAAAAACAGTGTTGAGATGCAGGTACTGATAATGACTATAACCACCCCAAAAACCAGGGGCAACATTCAGGCCTGTAGCACCGTAGCGCATCCCACCAAGTCGCCAATCGGTAGCGTCACATAAGCGAAAATCACCACTACGGCAAGCATGACAAGTCCCACAAGGGATGTACTCTTCGAGAGCCACTAAATCACCCTCTTTTAGTCGCCATTTTTCTTTTGCTAAAGAGCCCATCGATTCAATATATCCGACAGTTTCATGTCCTAAAATCAATGGTCCACGACTAGCAGGTAAATTTTGATAATAACCCCAATCACTGCCACACACGCCGGTGGCTGCTACTTTAAGCAATCCTGACTCAGGAAGTATTGCAGGTTTTGTAAACTCCTGAATCTCAATCTGGTTTGCTGCCAGAGCAACGGCTGCTTGAAAAGTAGTCATCGATTAAACCGTCACGTGGGGTTTGCCTGGAACTGCGATCAAAGCATCAGCAGCTGCTTCCTGAAATTTTTGATCACGAGGCAGCAATAGAGCCGCGGAGCGAACACGTTGCGATTCCGGCGTTGATCCTGGAGGGGCTACTCCTTTTTCGAGTAGTGCTTTGCCAGCATTTAACAAACGTCTTCGCGCTAGCAAGATACCGTTATCTGTTGAAGTTAAATTTTCTTTGGTACGGTCCTGAATAGAGCCCATACTTTCTTGCAAAGAAGCATCTTGCATCGCAATCCCGTCAATCCCACTAAAGCTTAAACCAGCTTTTTGAGCAGCCCGGTCCATCAAATAATCATTCGATTTATTTTGAAGTGGAATATAAGTACCCGGAATATAACGGACGTGAATGCCCTTCCCTTCGCTCATCGCTTGCACTTCTTTATCAGTCAAATCACGATTGGGATGATAGTCAAAGCTCCAAGCCCAGTTTTGATGATCATTAATCGGCACCCAAAAATGACCATGGATTGGATGATCCCCACGTGGCGGAATAATCGTATAAGCAGGGAGTAACCACTGCGTAATCCGCCAATAGTATTGATCATCCTCGGCGTTTCTGCGCACACCAATATAAAGTCCACCCTCTGATTCAACCACTTCAAAAACTGGTTTTAAATCGCCAAAGTTATATTGATTGCCTTTCGATCCCTGAAATAGTGGATCAGAATTTAAATTTTTACCATGTAGCCAGGTGACGTGACTTGAATCAATGCCGCCTTCTAAAGCTTGTAACCAATTGGTTTCTTGCAACCGCTTAGTAATGAATCGACGTTTAGGAGGAGCGAGTGCAAATTCATACTCCGGCAACTCAGGTTGATGCTCAGGAGGTCCCATATAGATCCAAATAACGCCACCACGCTCTACTAGTGAATAAGACTTTAATTTAATGCGGTCGCAGAGTTTGCTCTCTTCTGGTTCAGACGGAATTTCTATACAGTTACCATTCACATCATATTTCCAACCATGGTAAGGACAACGAATACCGTTCTCTTCGTTTCGACCAAACCACAAAGATACACCTCGGTGGGCACAGAACTCATCAATTACACCCAAGCGACCACTTGAATCACGAAAGGCTAACATTTTCTCTGACAATAACTCAAGCCTTACAGGTGGGCAGTCTGGCTCAGGCAACTCTTCAGCAAGTAATGCAGGATGCCAATATCTTCTGAACATATCTCCCATTGGAGTGCCAGGACCTGTTTGGGTAAGAAAGTCGTTTTGTTCTTTTTTTAACAAATTTATCTCCGTCAATGATCGTTGGGATGCATATTTACCCCAATATTTATAACCATTATCTTAAACTATAATTTTTAGATACTTTTGTTGCTTTGTTTATTTTTTAATATTGAAGTGAGATGCATTTGAATAAAATTGAATTATGTAATATTTCAGACGTAGAAATAGGCCATTCCCTCAAAGTGGAAAAGAATGGACTCGTGCTTGCTGTGTTTAATGTAGAGGGTGAATTTTTTGTAACAGACGATTTATGTACTCACGGCCCTGGGTCTTTATCAGAGAGTTATATTTTGGATGATATTGTGGAGTGTAACTTTCATAATGGCTCCTTCAATATTAAAACCGGAGAAGTGGTTTCTGCCCCCTGTACTGATCGACTCAAGACGTATCCGGTAACTATTGAGAATAACTCAGTTTGCATCACGGCCTAAGCTTAAGCCTGAACTTGACTTTGAGAATCCATTTGAAAAATTTATTACTTATATGCCTTTTCTTTACTCAGTCGATCTTTGCACAGAGTCCAAATGCTTGGCCAAATAAGCCTGTAAAAATCATCGTACCGTATGGAGCAGCCGGTAGCTCTGATACTTTAGCGAGAATTATTGCTAACCAACTATCAAAATCACTCAATCAAACTTTTATCGTTGAAAATAAACCCGGCGCTGGTGGGACGATTGGATCGGAGTTTGTGGCAAAGTCTGCACCGGATGGTTATACCCTGGTGATCTCTGGAATTGGTTCGCATATTATTGCGCCATTTCAATATGCGAATAAATACGACCCTATAAAGGACTTTACACATATTGCCTTTTTAGGCGGTCCTCCTTTGGCAATGGTGGTCAATCCAAACCTACCTATTACGGATCTAAAAAGTTTTGTGAGCTACGCGAAAACTCAACCTAATGGCATGGTATATGGCTCTCCGGGAATTGGCACTCACGGTAATATCATTGGTCAATATTTTGCAGAAATCAATAATATCTCGCTAGTTCATGTGGGTTACAAGGGCGGTGGTACTGTCGTCAATGACATTGCGGGAGGTCAATTACCAGCAGGAATCATGACACTAACCTCTGCAAAAACTCTCGTCATGGGAAACAAGCTTCGCTTAATCGCAGTTACCTCGTCAAAAAGAATGGCTAACTTCCCCAAGATACCGACTTTTGAAGAACTAGGTTATCCGAAACTGACTTCTACCACTTGGTTTAGCGTCTCAGGACCAGCAGGAATGCCAAGTAGTATTGTAGAAAAATTAAATACAGCGATTAATCAATCCATGCAAACACCCGCCGCCAAAGAAAAATTGGAGTTTGAAGATATGGAATTTACTCCTATGACAACCGCAGAATTTAATAAATTTTTTCAGAATGAAATAACGACTTGGGGTCCTATCGCACTCAAGGTATTACCTAAATAGCTTGCAATTACAAGTTGAAGAAATCAACGATCTCTTTAAAGAGGCGAAAATTACCTAATTTCTGAAAAAGTTCTAATTAGTCTTAGGCAGATGTCTTCAGCTTCACGCTGAAATCAGCAATACCCATCTTGAATAAAAGTTTGGCGGCAGCGTCCAAGGTTTTAAACTCTCGGGTTTCCCCTTTGGATGTTTCTAAGACACGACCATCAGCAATTACCATATATCCTTGTGACATTACGCCATAATGAATGGATACACGCTTTAAAGCCTGCGCGCTGATCAATAGCTTCATATCGTGCTCAGTCATTGATTTGCTCCATATGCTCAAATAAATCTCCCTGAGGGACTTTGACAAGCAAATCACTTACCTCCACACGCAGGTAATCACATAACTTGGAAAGTACTTCTCGATCGAAACTATTGACTTTGTCAAAGTAATAGCGATCAATAGTTGCTCTCGCAATACCCGTTGCACGACATACGTCAGCTACTTTGATGCGTTTGGCACCGAGAATGGTTGAAAGGCGGCATATTATCATTGATTTGAATCATAAATTAATCGATATCGATTAATTTATACCTTTTTTAGAGGAATTGCAACCATTTTCAAAAATAGATAAATTAGATGTGGGATATTTAAAATGTTATGCTTTTACTAATAAAAATGATTCAATAAAAGAGACCTAGCACAACACCGCTTTTCCACAACATACAGCACTCGCTTAAATACCTTTCATGTCCACGAAACTTCAGTTTTTACTCACCTTCCCCGAAAAAATTCGGCATCAATATCTTTCTGGCATTCAAGAAGCCTTTCCGAATTTAGAAATTCAGATGGCTGATCATTACTCGAAAATCACTCCATTTATCGAGGAAGCAGAAGTCCTGCTTACTTTTGGACCCATGATGTCGGAAGAAGTTTTACAAAATGCCAAGCGTCTGAGATGGGTTCAAGCCTTAGGATCTGGCGTAGACGGTATTTTGGATCGTCCTTCCTTAAGAAGTGACGTCCTGATCACCAATATGTATGGTATCCACGGTGTTCCTGTATCGGAAGCTGCTTTAATGTCGATGTTAGCTCTTGCCAGAAATGTATCTTGGAGTATCAAAAATCAAATTGAGAAAAAATGGAACCGCAGCATTGCCCCAAGTGTTCTGCATGGAAAGACCGTAGTGATTTTAGGAGTAGGCATTATCGCTTGTGCACTAGCACCGAAATGTCAGGCACTCGGCATGAATGTCATTGGGGTTAGCTCCGCTGTCAGAACCGTTGAGGGGTTTAACCAGATTCTGCCTAAAGAGCAATTACATCAGGCTGTCCAAGCGGCAGACTATTTGGTATTACTCACTCCCTACTCAGCCCAAACACACCACCTCGTCAACCAAGAGGTGCTTACAAACATGAAAAAAAGTGCCTTTTTAATTAATTTAGCTAGGGGTGGTGTCGTGGATGAAGCAGCACTGTTCAACAGCCTACAAAACAAGCATATTGCTGGAGCAGCGCTTGATGTTTTTCAAGAAGAGCCACTCCCCTCAGAACATCCCTTTTGGTCAATGGACAATGTATTCGTGACACCTCATCTAGGTGGTTTTTACGATGAGTACGTAGATCACGCCCTCCCTATTTTGATTCATAACATTCAACAATATTTGAAGAATGATTTTTCAGCCATGAAAAACATTGTTCGCCTGCCCCAATAAACGCATAGGAATCCCAACATGGTTAACGTAACAGATCGAATCAATACCCCCATCTCTACCCAAGAGCTCGAACGCAGATGGGCTGCTGTTCGTGCCGAAATGGCAAAGCAAAAAATTGATGTGCTGGTGATGCAAGCTAACAATGACTTTATGGGGGGATATGTGAAGTATTTCACCGATATCCCGGCAACGAATGGCTATGTCGCGACTGTCATTTTTCCCTTACACGAAAGGATGACAGTGATTGGTCAAGGTCCTTTTAATAATGTTAGAACCTTTGCTGAAGATGGCGATCTATTACGACGTGGCGTAGGTCAATTTATGACAGTTCCTAGTTATGCCTCAGCACACTTTAGTGCTAGTTATGACGGTCAACTTGCCGAAAAAGCCCTAGCCCCTTATGTGGGTGGCAAAATTGGTTTACTGGGCACCGGAGCCATTTCTTATGCCTTAGTTAATACTTTACAAAAAGGTACACACTCAAAATCAGAGTTTATCGATGCTTCCGAACTAGTCGATCAAATTAAAGCAATCAAAAGTCCAGAAGAAATTGGTCTGATCAGAAAAACCGCAGCGATGCAAGACGCCGCGATGCAAGCCGTCTTTGCCTCAATTAAACCAGGGATGCGTGATTTAGAACTAGCTTCTATCGCCGAACATGTAGGTCATCGCTTTGGCAGTGAACAAGGTCTCTTTTTATGTGCTTCCGGCCCAGTCGGTAGCGTGCCAGTGTTTGGTAATCGACATTTACAAAATCGCGTTATTCAGGAATGCGATCAATTTACGATCTTAATTGAAAACAGTGGAGCGGGTGGTTTTTATACTGAACTTGGTAGAACTTGCATATTAGGTGAAGCATCGACTGCTATGAAAGAAGAGTATGAGTTTGTGATTGAGGCACAAGACTTTACACTTAGCTTATTGAGGCCAGGTGCAAACTCCAAAGAGATTTGGGAAACTTATAATCAGTTTATGAAAGATCATGGACGCCCTCCCGAGTCTAGACTGCACTGCCATGGACAAGGTTACGACATGGTAGAAAGACCACTCGTTCGGTTTGATGAAACCATGTCGATTGCAGCCAATATGGTGATCGCAGCCCATCCCACTTATGTAACTGATCAAACTTATAGTTGGAGTTGTGACACCTTCCTAATTGGGGAAACAGAAAATCAACGCCTCCATCAATTTCCAAGACAACTGATAGAACTCATTTAAAGAGGATAACTATGAAACCGAATAAGGCCATTCACTTAAAAGTCATTTGTTTTTTTATTTGTCTGTTTAGTCAGCATGCCTTTGCACAGAACTATCCGAATAAACCAATTCATATTTATGTTGGACAAAGTGCAGGCGGTGGGATGGATACCTTGGCACGCATGATTGGGCAAAAAATGTCCAATGATCTTGGCCAACCAGTCATTATTGAAAATAAAGTGGGTGCGTCAGGCATGATCGCCACAGAATTTGTCGCAAAAAGTCCAGCGGATGGATATCACATCATCATGGCTCCAATTGGCAATATGGTATTTAATCCCATCCTTGTGCCGAAAATTCGTTACTCACCAACGAAAGACTTTACGCCTATTTCTCTCGTCTCGACTTTTCCCCTCGTCTTAGCCGTCAACGCAAAACAGCCCTTCAAAAATGTAAGCGATTTAGTCAATTATGCTAAATCTAATCCGAAGGCATCCAACTACGGTGGCTCAGGTCCAGCCTTTCAATTTGCTACCGAACTTTTCAAATTAAGTACTGATATTCCTGGGGAATTTATTCAATATAAAAGTACCAGCGAAACGGTCGTCGCCGTTGCCAGTGGTGATTTATTATTTTCTCTAGTAGATACTGGACCCGTGATACCTAGCTTAACTTCAGGCAGAGTCAAAGCACTAGCGGTTACTTCGCCAAAAAGATTGTCTAGCCTGCCGCAATTGCCCACAATGCGTGAACTCGGCTATCCCCAGGTAGAGTTTAACTATTGGGCAGGTCTATTTGCGCCTGCTGGAACGCCCATGAATATCATTAAAATTCTAGAAAAAGAAATCAATCAAGTAGTTGCTATGCCCGAAATTATTAAACAGATGGAAAGTATTCAAGTTACCCCTACCGGCTCAACTTCTGAGGAATTATCTAAATTATTAAATGATGATTTATTACTTTGGAAAAACGTGGCTGACAAAGCGCGAATTAAACTTCCGGATTAAACCATTATTGGCGGAAAAGTATGGGAGTCGAACCCACCAAGGACTGTTCTACAGCCCTTCCCAGATTTGAAGTCTGGACGTCCCACCCGGGATCGACACTTTTCCATTTGGCATTACAAAAATACCTTAGAATTTTTAATAATTCTAAAATCCTGCACTTCACCAGTCTTGGGATCTTTCTTAACAATCCGTAAAGTAAATCCTATCTTATCAAATGCTTCAATAATGAAAACGGCTCGGTTACGACCAATCTGCAAACGATTTCTAAACTCTACTACAGTAATTTGTTGATGCGAAGCAAATAGATCTTGGAGAATCAAAGCCATTTCTTTCATGGTGCTAAACAAATAATAGATATCACTACCCACCCAGACCAAGAGTTGCTGTTGAGTGGCTTTTTTAAATACATTCATAAGAACCACTTCCGGAATCTTTAAATCCTTAGCAATATCTCGCATTAGTGGTGGATTAAAATTTTCATTTCGTAATTTTAAAACTGCTTTATCCCAAACAATTTTCTCTGATTCAGAAAAAGTGATTCCTTGAAGACTCAAAGTATATTTTGAGCCCATCATAAATATTTTTTTTAACTGAATGAATTCATCCAATAAAACTCTAAATACCTTTAGATCCATTCTAGGTTTAAAAAGTGACCTAAGTTGATCAATCCCGACTATCCTTTCATCCACTTGAAGATATTCAACAATTGATTTTTCGATTTGTTTCAACCAAATTTCATCTATGTAAAAAGTCTGTTGGCTTGATACGATCTCGTATGCATTCATACCCTGTGCTGCTTCTTTTAATATCAGAGGTAATTGATTCATCGACATCGCCCAATGATCAAGTGACACAGGTGTCTTAGATGACTTGATAATAGCTTGCAATACTGCTTGTGGATGGTCCGCAAGTAACAAGTTTAAAAACTGAAGTCGCTCTAAGGTCTTTCTCGAACGTTGCGGCGGAGAAATATCCAATACTCGGCCTCCAGCCAAGGAATATCTAGCACTCATGTCTCGCAAAATAAAACGATCATTCCAACACATTGAAAGAGGTTTTTGCAGAACCAATTGTGCAAGCGCTGATTCACCGGCAACCAGTTCTTTTTTATCTAATAAGATTAATCTTGCGCTCGTATGATCGGTACCATGATGTAACAGTAAAATTTCACCATCTCTAATTTTTTGCTTAGCATCAATTGGCATTTCAATCATGGCATCAAAGCGCTCTACTTCCTGATTTAATTCTTTAGCAACCAACCAGTCACCACGGTGCACTTTATCTAAATCAACCCCATTCAGTACGATACCGCAACGACTACCAAAAGTAGCTTGATCCACACTTTTACTTTGAGCGTGAATTGATCTTACCTTGACTGAGATTCCCTGTGGCATCAATACAAGTTGATCACCCACCTTAATTTCTCCTGCTTGAACTGCACCAGTCACCGTGACGCCCATTCCTTTAGAAATAAAGACGCGATCAATCGCTAACCGAAAATAAGATTGCGCGTTTTGAGTTGCTAAAGTCAAATGCAATAAATGGTCTTTTAAATTTGCCACACCCGCTTGAGTAGCATTAGACACTCTAAAAATCTGTACATCCCGGTATCTGGTTTGCGAAAGTAAATTTTCTATCTCAAGTTGAACCGTATCAATTTGTTGCTGATCAACCATATCAATTTTAGTAATCGCTACACAAAGATCGCTAACACCCAATAGCTCTAAAATTCGTAAATGCTCAATAGTTTGCGGCATGATGCCATCATCTGCGGCGATCACTAATAAGCCGTAATCCATGCCAACGGCACCAGCAACCATGGTATGGACGAATTTTTCGTGACCTGGTACATCAACAAAACCTAGCATCGACTCATTTTGACCTTGAGTATAGGCAAAGCCTAAATCAATCGTGATACCTCGTTTCTTTTCTTCTGGAAGTCTATCTGTATCAACTCCCGTTAGTAATTTCACGAGTGAAGTTTTACCATGGTCAATATGACCCGCTGTACCAATGATCATGGTTTGAAATGAATTTCTTGAAAAACTTTCTGGATTGACATACTGAGAATCTCTTCTTGATTCTCCCGTAAACAACGCAAATCAAGAATCAATTGTTGCTCTTTGATACGCCCAATCACTGGAATTGCGGCTTTACGTAATAATTTTTCAAATCGCAAAACCATTTTTTCAGCACTTTTACTTTTCCCAGAGATCACGACCGCAGAGGATGGTAAAAGATCAATAGGTAAGGAACCAGAGCCGATTTGAGACATTACAACTTGTGAGCTAATAGTTAAATTAGTACCTTCAAAATACGGATTCAAATGACTGACAATCCGGGCTGTTTGTAGAGAGATATTTTCTCTCGTTCGCGTTAATTGCCCTAAAACAGTTAATTTTTCTGGCAAGCGAGCTGGATTGCGATACAAGTGAAGTACCGCCTCTAAGGCAGCCAAAGTTAATTTACTGACACGCAGCATCCGCTTGAGAGGATTTTTTTTAATTTTAGCGATCAGCTCTTTACTACCAACAATCATTCCACATTGAGGCCCACCCAATAATTTATCTCCACTAAAAGTAACGAGATGAGCACCACTTTTTAAAGCTTCCATTGGTGTAGGTTCCTTGGGTAAACCAAAGAGAGACATATCGACTAAATTGCCTGATCCCAAATCTACGACATAGGCAATTTGGTGATCGTTGGCAATTTGCGCTAAGACATCATCTTCCACATGCGCTGTAAAACCCTGCACCGCATAATTACTAGTGTGCACTTTCATGATCATGGCAGTCTTGGGGGTAATCGCCTCCATAAAATCTTTGGCATGGGTGCGATTGGTCGTTCCTACTTCCACTAGTTTTACTCCAGCACGCTTCATAATATCGGGAATCCGAAAGGATCCACCAATCTCAATCAGCTCACCTCTTGAAATAATAGTTTCTTTTTTTTCAGATAAGGCATGAAGTAGAAGAAATACAGCAGCAGCGTTATTATTAACGACCGTCGCTGCTTGTGCTCCAGTGAGCTCACACAGAAGTTCTTCGATCAATTGATCTCGATCTCCACGCTTACCTTCGCCCAGATCGTACTCTAATATACAAGCTTCAGAGGCTGCTAAAGTTAAGGCATCAACCGCTTCCTTAGGGAGTACGGCTCTGCCTAAATTAGTGTGTAAAACGGTGCCTGTCAAATTCAAGACTGCTTTTACTTTTTTTTCAGCACGCTGTGTTAATTTTTGCTCGATACATTGCAAGTAATCCTCATCTTTATAGGTCCTGGTTGAAGCTTCACTCAACAAAGTTTGTCGAACTTCCTGCAATACCAGTCGAACTACTTTAGTTAACTCGGACAAGCCGTAAGTACTCTGAAACCTTTGCGCAGACTGTTGAATTAAATAGTCTACCGAGGGCAACTTTGCCATCGGGTTTTCAGATTGTTGATTCGTTGCGCTCTTCATGGCTTCAATTAATCGTGAGAATCCTCAAACATCCGTTTTATTCTAAAAGCATACGCATTTTGAATATGCTTTTTAGCCGATTCTTCTGCTAAGTTTGCATCTCTTGATTCTAAGGCTTTCACGATTTGTTCATGATCGTGTAAGTTGTCTTGCACACGTTTTTGATCCATTAAACTCGACTCGCCTAATAGTCCTAAAGCATCATGAATCGGCTCTAACATCCTGAGTAAAAATCGGTTATGGGCACATAAGGAAAGCGCTTCATGAAACTGACGATTTTTTTCCGTAATTAAATGCGCGGGCTTACCTGAATGAATTAAATCAGAGTATTGGTCATGTAAGTACCTGATCCAAGAAATTTCAGTGTCCTGCGCATTACGAGTTGCTAACTTCGCGGCAGTTCCCTCGAGCACTTCACGCATCACAAAAAGCTCGGTGACGATGACATGATCAAACTCAACAATCATAAAACCACGTTGACCATTCTCAGCAGCTAACCCCTCTACCTGAAGTCTTGCTAAGGCTTCTCGGACTGGAGTTCTAGAAAAGCCCAACATCTCCGCCAGTTCATTTTCTCGTAATCGATCACCACTTCGAAAACGTCGTTGACGTATTGCTTTGCGAATCGCTTGATAAGCTTGCTCACTCAGTGAGGTTGAATCTTCTTTAGTCGATCTCTTTTTAATAGATTTTTTTACATCAGCCCCCTTGGGCTGATGTTCTGATGCTGTAGGAGATTTGATAGATGCCATTAATTTTCTAAGGCTGCCTTACCTGCAGAGGTACCGGCAATCCGGCCAAAGATCGATCCTGAAACTAATCCAGTACCGCTTGGATAATTAAAGTAGAAAATACCGCCAACCATTTCACCAGCGCAATATAAACCTTCAATCGGTTTAAGGTTCACATTCAACACCTGACCAGAATCAGCAACTGTTCTTAAACCTCCAAAAGTAAAGGTAATACCGCAGGTTGTCTGATACGCCTCAAAAGGACCGGTATCTAGTGCTTGTGCCCAGTTGGTCTTCGGTGGATAAATATTTTCTGTACCTTTACCATCAAGAATAGTATGGTTAAACTTTACATCGTGATTCACATTTGCGTTATAAGCATTGACGGTATTTAAAAATTCTTTAGCGTTTACACCCTCTAATTTTTCAGAAAGCTCCTCTAAAGTATTCCCAGTAACCTTCGTCACAAACTTAATGCGATATTCATTACGCAGAATATCTTTAACTTTAGAGTCAAAAACTTGCCATGCAAACTGACCAGTTTGTTTCAACACTTCCCCACCGTATTTGGCATAGGTAAATGAGTGGAAGTCGGCGCCTTCATCCACAAAGCGACGTCCCTCTGCATTAATGAGTAAACCAAAGATATAACTATGCTTTTGAAATTTATCACCCACGTTCACATCGCCATACTCCGGAGCATTGCGATCCCATCCAGTTGCATGACAACCCGACCAATTACCATAGGGAGCAGCGCCAATATCTAAAGCCATTTTTAAACCATCTCCTTGGTTAAAGCGCGTACCCCTTACCTTCGCAAGCTCCCAACCTGGGCCTAAATATCGAGTTCTCATTTCAGGGTTCGCCTCAAAGCCACCACAAGCTAGGATCACAGACTTGGCATGATATTCAACTAATTGATCGCCTGATTGAGCTCTCACTCCTGAAACTTTAATGCCATCAAAAATTAGTGAATTTACGCGCGTATCGTATACCACCTCAATTTGTTCTTGTTGGGCAGTCTTATCTAAAAAATCAACTAAGCCAGCACCACCACCCGATACCTCAATTGGCAGACGGCCAAAAAACTTTCTCTTACCATCAACTAATGCTGATTGGCGGCCAAAATTAGGAACAAAACGAACCCCTTTACTGCGCAGCCAAATCATGGTTTCAAGACTTTGACGAACTAAAATTTCGGATAACTCGGGATCCGTGCGGAACTGCGTTAAGCGAAACAAGTCATCAAAATACTCGTCCGTTGTGTTCGTACCAAAATCAGTTTCGGCGATTTCTTTTTCAGTAATATCGGTGACTTTTAATAAGTCTTCTACCGTCTCGTAGGCAAAGCGCATGACACCACCGGCAAAACGACTATTACCACCATGTTCATCACGACTCGCTGCTTCAATCATCAAGACCTTAGCGCCAGTATCTCTAGCAGATAAGGCGCTGCATAAGGCTGCATTACCCTTACCAACAACGATTACATCATATGTATTTTCGCTCATTCTATTTTTCCTATTTAATTAATTTTTAGTAATAAAGTTAAATCTCTGATATCTTCAAGTGATTCAAATTCGGTGATGAATTCATAAGCATGGGTAATCGCATCCTGAGCAAGTACCCGTCTTGCACACAATTCAAACTTTGCTTGGAGGCGATTTTTTGGTAGCGGGTTATCAGAAGTTCTGCCAAGAGGTTCTTGGACTTTTGCTTCAAAGACTCTACCGTCTTTAAGTTGTATACGCACTTCACCACCAAAATGATTGTCCGGTGAAAACTGCTTATCACCATAGGGAGCAGCTTGTATCTTTTGCATTAGACTCAGAATCTTTGGATCAGAATACTGCGACTCTTCAAAATGTTCGATGGCAACACAGCCATCAGCTAAGGCTCTTGCAACTACATATTGAACACTAAATTTTGCATCTAACTCACTTTTAGGTAAGGGTCGATTCGTATGCTTCAAACGACGTTCATGAATCCAAATATTTACTAGTTCAATCTCATCAACATTAATTTGCTGAGATTGAAAGAGCTCAATCGCGCAGTCAATTGCCGGGTGCGTACTGCCACAACAAGGGTATTGTTTAATTGCAATGCCAGGTTTGACAATATCAAATGGCGCTCCCCAGGCTTGTAAGCCTTTATCTATATCGTAGTTACCCGCACCGTTATACACCTCAAGAAATCCTTGAGGATGTTCAAATACATCGACCACATTCGCAGTAAAACCCTGCTTTGCTAACTTCGCTGCTAACAAGCCTTCTCTCGCACAACGACCAATATGCATAGGCTTCGTCATACTACCGAAATTCGCTTTCAAACCTGAAGCACCAGAGGCAGCAATCGCTAACGCAACCTTTGTTTGTTCATGGGTAAGTTTTAGTAATTTAGAACAAGCGGCAGCAGAACCAAAAACCCCTAGGGTGGTAGTAGGATGCCAGCCTTTCGAGTAGTGATGAAAATTGACCATCATCGCTAATTTTGTTTCTACCTCAAAACCGGCTACATACGCAGTAATAAAATCTTTACCACTGACTTTGATTTCATCAGCTAGGGCAAATAATGCTGGCAAAATAGGTACAGAAGGATGACCACCCATCGTGTTATTGCAGTCATCAAAATCCAGAGCGTGCGAAGCAGTCCCGTTAATGAAGGCTGCGTCTAGAGCAGAGCAACTACGATTAGTACCAAAGATGACTGCAGGCCCTGAAGAGCCAGTTAAAACCTCTGAGAGAATAGTAGCGCAGGGTTCATTCGCTCCAGCAAGAGTTACTCCGACGGTATCTAAAATACCCACCTTAGCCCAGTGCAACATCTCAGAACTAAGGTCTTTAAATTCCAGTTCTGTTACTTTGCTTGCAAAAAAATTTCCTATTGACATATCTCTTCCTCAATACTTTTATATTTGAATTTTTAATGCATTAATAACGCTACGCCATTTTGCAACTTGGGATTTAATAAATTCGCCAAACTCTTCTTGAGAACTTCCGACGGCAACGGAGCCATCAGTTTGAAGTCGTTGAGTGATTTCTGGACTTTTTAAAATTTGTACAATTTCTTTATTGAGCTTATTCAAAATAGGTCCAGGTACTTTTGCCGATGCCGCAATACCATACCAACCTTGTACTTCGTAATCTTTAATACCTGCCTCTTGCATCGTTGGTATATCGGGCAAAGAGGGTGATCGTTGTGGTGTAGTAACTGCCAAAGGACGCAAGCGCCCAGTATTAATATGACCGTGCGATTGCAAGATGGTAGAGAACAACATATCTATTTGTCCACTAATTACATCATTCATCGCTAAGGATCCCCCTTTATAGGGGATATGCAGCATTTCTGTTTTAGTCGACAAACTAAATAGACCGCCAGCTAAGTGACTAAAGCCACCGATACCAGAAGAGCCATAAGTTAAACTTTTGCCATTTTTCTTAGCGTAGGCTAATAATTCAGAAACACTGTTCACTGGCAAATTGGGGTTTATGACAAGGACATAAGGTTGTCTTGTCATTTGAGTAATCGGTGCCAAATCTTTAATAAGGTCATAACTTTGATTTTTTAGCAGAGTTGAATTGACTGAATGACTAGAAGAAATCATCGTCAAGGTATAACCATCTGGTGGAGCTTGAACGGCTGTCTCAACGGCAATGGTACCATTGGCACCCGGTTTATTATCGACAACAACTGATTGACCCCAGGCTTGGGTTAATTGCTGGGCAATCGATCTAGCGGTAATATCAACCCCACCTGCCGGCGCAAAGGGACATAAGATACGAATTGGTTTTTTAGGATAACTATCAGCCAAACTAGACTGTGCAAATAACTGGGGTACAACACCGTAAGCACTTGCTAAGGCCATTAGCTCCGTAAATTTTCTTCTATCCTGATTCATTTCGTTAGCTTTTCTTTAGATAAATTAAATCCGGCAGTAACGTCAAATCTTGTACCTGATCAATTTGATTGAGGCTCTCCCACCAATGCTCTTTAGTGACTAAATTTCCTTGCCCAGTCAACTGAAAAAATCTATTTTTCAGACCATCACCACTTAGTGGTTTAGACGGTGAACCAGTGAATTCATCTGACCATCTCTCTAAAACTTTACCTGATTGCAAGGTAATCCGCAGGAGGGAAGACCAGGCTGAACTCTTTTTGTTTGGGGTAATAAACGGAGTTAAGGTAATCGCCTGACTCATCTTCGTAATGGAGGCATCGCTTAATATCGATGCATTCATATTTTCTGGTTGATAGGGATCTCGGTACAAAGCCCAGGCTACACAAAACGGTAAACTATATTGCGCCTGCTTAATATCATTAGGTTGTCGAATCACATGGTGACTCAACACTTTATCGGAAACCTCGATGTCAATTTTGCTGACTTCAGAGGCATCAAAGGCCTGTTCCTGCATCAACAAACGCAGTGATTCAATCGACGTATGGGATGTCACATGACAGGGGAATGCTTTTAAACAAATTTTATTTGTTTCCCAGGCAGTTCCTAAATCTTTCGTCAACAGTTCAGGATTCGATTGACCACAATAACTTTCCAAAAATCCAAAATGGCCATCTAAGATATTTTCAGGACCATCTAAACCTTCTTGTGCAAGTCTTGCTGCCACAATCCCAGCTTCAGCAGCCCGACCAAGATGTAAGCGTTTGACATCAGCACCCTGCTGTGCCTTCGTAAACGCTAATAGACCTGAGGACATGGAGCCAGCAATCCCTAAAGCTGCAGTAATTTGCTGCGCATTGAGTTTCATCAAGATTCCAGCAGCGACTGCGCTCCCGTAGGGTCCTGTTAAACCCGGCGCATGAAAACCTTTTTTCTCACTCGTGTGAAGCGATGCAGCACCAATCCGAAACATCACCTCACAAGCAATAATGACGGCATGCAGGAGTTCACTACCTGTTGCCCCAACCTCCTCCGCCACGGCGAAGGCTGGTGCCACAATGGTTGCGCCAGGATGAACGCCTGCGCCTGGTTTGCGCAAGCTATCCTGCTCAAAGGCGTGGGTAAAGGAACCATTAGCAAGTCCTGCAAAAGGAGCTTGCAAGCGCACATTGTTTAAACCAAAAACGCGACTTTTGCCATGACTACCTACTGATGATGCGTATTTTGCAATCGACTGACTCCAAGCAAATTGACTGCCATAAGTAGCCACTCCCACCGTATCAACAATCACGGCCTTCGCCATCTCCTTGACCTCATGCGGAATCGCTGAGAGTTGCTGGTCCATACAAAATTGAGCGAGAGTTTGTGAGGCAGTCATCAGCTCTGCACCTTAACGGATTGCCAACAAAGCAGTGATTGCTTTGGCATCTGCCAATTTTTCAAGGTGAAGTATCTTGTCACAGAGTTCTTCGGCCTGAGACTTCGGTAAAGCCTTGGTAGCCAATAACATAAATTTATTGACGATATCTGCTTCACTCGCAAAGTTATGTTCACTTCCACGACCAGACTCAACGGTAGCATTTAATTTAGCGCCGTCTTTTAATTTCACTTCGACATGCACCTTATGTCTAAACTTAGAGCCTTGCTTGGTGATCGCATCATCATGTTCGACCCGAACTTTTTCAGAAAGCGCCATACGAGTTGGGTCTGCGACCATTGCGTCCGTGAATTCATCAACAAAACACTCTCCTTCTAACAGAAGGGTTGCGACACAATACGGTAAATTAAGCTGTGCAGAAGTTAAGCCCTGTGGAATATATTTCCAACCAACGTGATCCATCGTTACTTGTGAACCACGCACAACAATTTCATCAATGTCATTAGGACCAAAAGGACGTTGTTGTTGCATGATACGAATCGCATCTAATGTCGTGTGATTACTACCAACACAAGAATAGAACTTGAGTGCAATCCCCATTGTTTGCCATACCTCACCAAAACCTGCTGTGAGTTGGGCCAAGTCAAATCGGTCCTGCGACCTTGAGAAAGTCGTGCAATAACCACCGTACTCACTCTCTAAAACATTTTCAATACCTGTAAAACCGTTTTTAGCCAGCAGTGCGCCGTAAAGACCGCTTTGAGCTGAACGACCAGCATGCATTCTTTTCACCATGGCACCGTATTGCGCTGCCATGAGACCAGCCGCTTGAGTACCGGCAATACCTAAGGCATGAATCGTTTGTTGGGTATTAAGACCTAATGCTCTCGCAGAACCAGCGGCCGAAGAAAAGACGCCAACCGTTGCACCAGAGTGCCAACCCTGAGCAATATGTTCTTGCCCCATACAAATACCAACCCGAGGACCAATTTCATAGCCAGCAACTGCTGCCGTTAAAAAATCTAAGCCACTCATCGATTTTTGTGTTTCTACAATTCCGAGCAAACCCGGTAAGACCACGGCACCAACGTGCAGAACGCCTTGACGATGGACATCATCTAACTCAAAGCCTTGAATTTGCGTACCATTTACCAAGACTGAATGAGGTAATGACAAGTATTTATTGGTTCCCCAAATATTAGCCACTTTCGATTCATCCACACTCGCTAAAGTATTTTGAAGAATTTGGATCCACTCTAATTTTTGCCCATATAAGCTACAGCCAATTGAATCTAGTATTAATAACTTAATTCTTTGTGAAACTTCAGAAGGAATATCTTTTGCTTGCAAGTTACTAACGAATTCTGCAATACCTTTGGTATAGGGGTTCTCTCGTGAATCGTGACTCAATTGTGTCTCCAGTTACTTTAAATAATAATTACATACCATTGTATACAATTGTATGTAATCCTCCGAAAAATATTTTTAACTAATTGTATTTATTGAGAAATTATATTTTTACAAACACGCTTAGCATCTTCTATTGCGTCTAACAAAAGACCATTTCCACCCGCACGTACTGCACCAATAGCCCAGATATTAGGCAGCGTAGAACATAATTTGTCATCAGCAACTACCTGCCCTTGGCTATTCAATTGAATCTCCCTAGGTAAAAATTGGGTATTTGCCTCTAAACCGATGAATGGGAATACTCCCTGACAAGCTAATGTTTTTTGGGATTGATCGAATAAGGATTGGGTCAGAACAGAGTGAACTCCATCTTCACCTAGAATTTCTAAGATAGTAGTTTGATAACACTGTTCAATATTTTGTTTAGCCAAGACTTTAGCTCTTAGAGATGCGCTACCACTCAACTCATTGCCACGAATCAGCATGATTACTTTACTGGCATACTCCGCAAGAATGAGGGCTTCTTGCATCGCAGAGTCCCCACCACCAACAACTACAACCTCACTACCAATAAAAAATGCACCGTCACAATCAGCGCAATGTGAGACGCCACGACCTTCAAAATCTTTTTCTCCAGGAATACCTAATGACTTTAATTTCGCACCGCTAGCAATCACAATATGCTGAGCCTCTACTTGCAGACTGTCACTGATTACTAGATAACTAGAATCTAATTTTTCAATACCCGTCACAAATTCTGCATAGCGCTCTACTTCTAAGTCCATAATCTCCATCAAAAAATTAGATGCAAAATCCGCTCCCGATGTCACTTCACCGAGTGGATGCGGATCGAGTTGATTAATCGTCAGTACTAAACCACCAAAGGTATATCCTTCGAAAACTGCAACTTTTAGACCTTTTTTGGCAAGCTCAAGGGTAACACTTAAGCCCGCTATCCCCTCGCCTATGACCACTACATCAAATTGTTGATTCATCATGAAACCTGTCTCTTATATTTGTTTTAATCTCTAAATTTCACACATCATATAATGTGTACAATTGTATACATTAAAACGAAATCCAATTTCAGTCAATTTGGAGATACACTAGTAGAAACAATTACTAGCTTGACTAAAAAAAAGAAAATAACGAGACGAGTCATTATGAATTTAGATAAAAGATCTTTTACTAAATGGATTTTTGCTGGTGTATGTGCTCCACTACTCAGTCTGAAAACCTTTGCTCAAGAGGTTTACAAACATCGTTTTCCTGTGCATCTCATCGTACCCTACCCACCTGGGGGCGCTGGGGATATTATTGCGCGGCTCTTTGCACCCTCTCTAGGGAATGCGCTCCAGCAACCCATTATTATTGATAATAAAGGTGGTGGCGCACAAATGATTGCAACGGACGCTGCAGCGAAAGCAAAGCCTGACGGCTATACCTTATTCTTTGCAAGTACTACACACGGTATCAATCCAGGCTTCAAAAGGCCATTGCCCTACGATACGATCAAAGATTTTGCCCCGATTACTTTAGTCGGTAGTACACCACTCATTTGGGTTGCACATCCTTCTTTAAAAGTTAAAACCATTCAAGAACTGGTTGCTAAAGCAGCAACCATGCCCATTTATTATGGCTCGGCAGGTCCTGGATCGGGCGGGCATTTAGCGGTCGAACTATTTAAATTTATGGCGGGTATTGATTTGATTCACACCCCTTACAAAGGAACTGGTCCAGCCTTAAACGATTTATTAAGCGGTCAAATTCAGTTGCTTTGTACTAGTCCTATTCCAGTTTTACCTTTTGTAAAAAGTGGTAAATTGCAAGCTCTAGCCATGACGAGTCCTAAGCGCTCCAGCATTGCACCTGAGTTACCAACGGTAGCTGAAAGTGGTTACCCAGAATATCAAGCTTCCTTATGGTACGCATTACTAGTGCAAGCTAAAGTTCCTGTTGGCATGCAACAGGTTATTTTAGAAGCTGCAACCAAAGCCCTGCAGCAACCTGAAACAATCAAAACCTTCAAAGAACAAGGGATTGATATTTTAAATTTATCACCTAGTGCTACCGAACAATTTATTCGTGGTGAAATCGACCGATGGACCAAAACCATCGCCTATGCAAAAATACAAATAGATTAAACAAAGTAAGGAATGCTCATGCCAACCACTATTACATTATTTAATCCTACTGCGATTAAAAAAGACGCTTCTATCGAAGTTGAAAATAAGGCCTATGCACATCAGATTCAAACGGTCGGCTTTATCGATAACTCAAAACCCAACTTCAACTTTTTAGCCGATGAATTAGAGATTTTGTTACTAAGTAGCTTAGGTGTTAAAAAAATCATACGTGAAAGAAAAAATGCCGCTTCTTTACCAGCACCGGCAGAGATGCTTAAGAGGATGATTGAAGAATGTGACCTAGTTATCGCGGGCTCGGGTGACTGAGGGTCCTGTACGTCCTGGAGTCTCCAGGACAGTATAGTAGTAGCAAAGCAAGGTAAATTAGGCATGGCGCTGTGCTCGTCGACCTTTATCAAATTAGGACGATCGCAAGCGAAAGCCTTGGGCGTGCCGGCCCTGCCGATTTTAGAAGTCCCGCATCCCTTTGGTTTAAAAACTAGAGAAGAAATTAAAGAGATTGCAAAAGACTGTTTGCAACAAATAGAACATTACCTACAATTTGGAACAACGCATGCCAGCCCCCCAATCGCCAAAAATTGACTTGGAAGACGACTTAGAGTTAATTATTGATTACTACAATGCCAATCATTGGGGAGATGGTTTACCTATCATTCCGCCGACACCAGCTCGCATAGAAAAGATGCTTGGGCATTTATTACCCATCAAAGATAAAGTTATTACAAATCTGCCTCCCGGATACGGTGATGCAACAATTGAATTAATCGCCGTCAATGCTGTCATGGCTGGCTGTAAACCTAAAGATTTACCGATCATCATTGCAGCAACTGAAGCAATGGCTGATCCCCAATTTAATTTATCCGCCCTGCAACCCACTACGAATCCCGTTGGTATTTGGGTGATTGTGAGCGGCGCCGTTGCGCATGAAGGTCGTTTTAACATGGGGCTCAATTGCCTAGGAGAAGGCAATCCAGGAAATGCAACTGTTGGCCGGGCAATCCGACTCATACTGAGAAATCTAGGCGGTGCTTTGCCTGGAGAAATGGACCGATCAACCCATGGTCAACCTGGCAGATATACTTTTTGTTGCATGGAAGATGCTAACCAAACTCCTTGGGGATCTTTTCATCAAGCACGCGGTTTTAATGAACAACAAACTTCCGTAACAGTGGTGGCAATCGAAGGTACGATGAATATGAATTCACATGCCAAAGATCCTGATGAACTGTTACAGGTGTTTGCAAAAACCATGATTCACCCGCCCAGTAATGAATATACCCATGGTGGTGAACCTTGGCTCATGATTGGACCTGAGCATGCTGAAATCCTAGTGCGCACTGGATACACCAAATTACAAATCCAAGAAAAACTCTGGCACCTCAGTAAGATGCCAGGCTTTGAGATGGCACAACGTGACTTTACCAGAGCGAAGCATTCCCGTAGCGCCGAGTTAGGCGAACTCAATGCGGACTCACTGCTACCGATTTCCAAAAAACCAGAAGAAATTCAACTCTTGGTGTGTGGCGGACCTGGCACACACACCGTATATCTCCCTAGCTTTGGTAACTCAAGAGCGGTATCCCGTCTGGTTGAAAACTAATCAATACTCTTTTCTAGGTGCTGGCCAAGTTGCAGGTAAACTTATTTTTCTACTGGTTGGCGGTCCTTGAATATGATTACCCATATAGGCTCTTGATTGATTGCGACCAGGATCACCAGAGACAATAATTTCGACCATGCTTGGATGAATAATCACATTGAGCAAGCGCTCTGGATCATCTGATAAATGATATTCCTCAGGCAGTATGCCCCCATCTACCAGATTTTTTAAACTAAACGTAGGAGTACTTGTCATCTTCGCGTAGTGCGTTATCTTCTTTGCACTCACTTTAATGTGATCATATAAATACTGCCTTACTTGATCCTTCGTCCACTCTTTAGCAATCACTTTTGCCACACTAGGACTCGACACTATCAACGGATTCCACATACCAGTTTTAAATCCTGTGTGAGCCCAATAGGTGAAGCTACTTCCGACCAAATCTGCCCACTGTTGGACATGATCAATGGCTCGATCACCCGCGCTATAAATCGGTGAAGAAATACTCACCACACTATGAACAGTCACAATATTTTCGCTTGATTCAAAGCCGCGATCCTGCGCATAGGTAGGCCAGCCAAATTCGCGTGCGCTATCTTCATCTTCTGCCATGGCGACTAAAAAGCTTTGTCCGATACTACCTTTATCACCGGCTCCCGGAGGAATCCGGTAACCACAAATATTGCGCAGATACATTCTGACAAAACGCCCAATACTCGTATTAGACTTGCGACCAAAACGCATCATACCTTGGCCAAAATTAAAATCTAACTCCTTAATAATCGGACCACCAATAATGACGACAGGTTCCCAACCAGGGGTTGAACCACAATCTTGAATTCTGAAAACCGGATCGCTCATCGCTTCAATAATCGCAATCAAGATTGGCATATATTCTGGTTTACAACCTGACATGACTCCAGTCACTGCAATCGACTCAATCGAAGCTTCTCGACCCTCTTGGGGCAATACCGCAATCACTTCTTCAGGTAATCGGTCAGTAAAAGACAAGAATGCCTCGACCCGTTGTTTGGTCGGTGGAATAATAGGTAGTCCATCGGTCCACATCTTTTGATAAAAGTAATCTTGAACGTCATCTAAGGTGCCAGAAAAAACAACTTTCTTAATATCCGGTTGTTCATCTTCATTTTCTAAAGTTTGAATCTTACCGATCAAGCCCTCTAATAAACCTGGCGCTAATGACTCTTCTACCTTACGAATTAACTCGGCTTCACTATCCACCATAGGCGCGCCAGGATATACGCCAATCGCTAAGGGCACGCCTAAACCTTTTGAGACCACTTCAGCTTGCTTCAAAAAGCCAGAACCAATAATAGACGCTGTCGGTATGCCTAGTTTCTCAATGAGAGCTGCTGCCCGCAACACGGCGGGAGTGCAGCTACCTCAGGCACCGATGCCGACAATAGCAGCGTCGGCTTTAAAGTGCTTTAGTTTATCGGCAATGGTTGCAGTAACTTGATGCTCTCGCGCTCCATGGAAATTACCAATTTCTGTATAGGGCACAAACTGTACGTTCGGGAATCTTTTTTTAATGTACTCACGTACAAGGGGGTAAATCACTTCACCACGAAAAATCACATCCCATAACTCAACGATCACTTTGCCATTTAAATCAGGAATACGCTTGGCTGCTAGGGTCTTTTTTACAGCCCTTTTCGATATAGGCCAAACCACATCATATTTTGGTTCTTGTTGATCACTCATGTCTTTCATCTCCAGTTAAATTTTTATAACCCTGCTTGTTTAACAATCCGGTTATATTTATCCATCTCTTTTTTCAAAAACGCATTGAAATCATTGGGTTTGTTTCCAACCACTGTCATTCCCTCTTGACTCAACTTCTCTTTCACTTTTGGGGTATTGAGAGCAACGATGATGGCTTGATTTACTTTATCTAAAGTCTCTTTTGAAATGGTTGAAGGGGCTAAAACGCCATACCAATTCATCATGTCAAAGCCTGGTAATTCCTCAGCAATAGCGGGTAAATCAGGATCGATACTAGACCTCTGCGGACTAGTGACGGCAAGAGCTCGAATCGACCCCTCGGCGATAAGTGATTTTGCTTGAAGGATATTCATGAAATATACAGGGACGATGCCACCCATTAAATCAATCACAGCTGGTCCTGCGCCCTTATAAGGGATGTGCAACATTTTTGTACCCGCTTCTAAATTAAACAGTTCAGCAGTTAAGTGAGGTAAAGACCCCATACCAGCCGAAGCATAATTAAATTGGTCCGGCTTGGATTTGACGAGATTAATTAATTCACGCGTATTTTTGACTTTTAAAGAAGGATTCACCACGAGGACTAAAGGGCCGGAAGCTAACATCGTCACCCCGGTTAAATCTTTCTTTTGATCAAAGGGTAAGTTTGGATAGATGGATGGGTTAGCAGAGAAACCAGCAGGCACAACTAATAAAGTAAAACCATCGCCAGGAGCTTTAGCAACAAAGGCTGAGCCAATAGAACCGTTAGCACCATTACGATTTTCTACCACTACGGGTTGTTGTAATAGTTCACCCACTTTTTGACTAATTGCTCTAGCAATAATATCTGTTCCACCACCTGGGGGATAAGGCACAATTATTTTAATAATCCCAGAATTTGGGGAGTTTAAATTATTGCTCGAGGTTTGTGAGTTGGCTAAGGTGCTCAGGGAAAAGAAGAACATGAGGCAAATAAATTGACTCAATTTCATCCAATAAGAAATAGAAATTCTTTCTACAAAGGCTAGCATGTCTCATTAATAATAATTATTTATGCAGAAATATTAACTCATTTATGATGAGAGATGAAAAAATAACTGTTTCATGGAAATTAAATGATTCAGATTAAAAAAAAAATTAATGGAGATTAACTTTCAATGCAAAATTGTTTGTTTTTAAAAAGAGTTCTTTTATCACTCTTTGCCCTATTCATGGCTTCTACAAGCTTAATTGCTCATTCCTCCAACTATCCCAATAAAACGATTCGTCTGATCGTCCCTTTTGAACCAGGCGGTAGCTCCGACATTACCGCAAGAATTGTTGCTGAAGAAATGCGAAAGATTCTCGGTCAGACCATCATTGTCGAAAATCTGGGCGGGGTTGGTGGCAGTCGTGGCTCTGAAGTTGTCGCGAAAGCAACTCCTGACGGTTATATTTTATTGTGGGGTAATGTCGCACCGATTGCGATTAATCAACACCTGTATAAAAACCTAAATTATGATTCCCAAAAAAACTTAATTGCAATCAGTTTAGGCACCATCTTCCCTAATGTTCTGGTAGTCCAACCAGGACTAAAAGCTAATACATTTGCAACCTTGGTTGCTCAGAGTAAAAAGGAATATAGCAACCTTACCTTCGCATCCGCTGGCAATGGTAGCTCAACCCATCTAGCGAGTGCTTGGCTTAATGATTTGCTAGGCTCGAAATGGTTACATGTGCCATTTAAAGGTGGCGGTCCAGCATTACTAGCCATTGCTTCTGGTCAAGTCGATTTTTACTTTAGTGCCATCCCCTCAGCATTACCCTTTATCAAAGCTGGAAAAGTATTTGCGCTTGCCACAACCGGAAAAGTGCGAGACCCTTCTTTGCCAAATGTACCGACGGTTGCTGAACAAGGCTTCCCTCAATTTGAAGTAATTAATTGGAATGGTTTATTTGCACCTGCCAATACTCCACCCGAAATTATTCAACAACTTAGTAAAGCAATCCTAGACGCTCTTGCATCTCCCACAGTAAAAGAAAAACTGGCTGCGCAAGGAGCTATGACACAACCGATGAAGCCACAAGAGTTTAGTAAATTTATTGCTGAAGAATCGATTAAATGGGAAAAGTTAGTCAAACTAGCTAATGCTTCGATCGAGTAACCCAAAAAAACTTATCCAAAGATTGAATGAATAAAATAGCCACTGACTCTCTGTTAAATACGATCGTAGATTACGTTTACTCCGATAAACTTTTTTCAAATCATGCCTATACAACTGCTAAATACTGCTTATGGGATTCAGTTTCTTGTGCACTGTCTTCTCTAAATGAAGAAGATTGTTTAAGACTATTGGGCCCTTATGTAGACGGAACGATTGTGCCAAATGGTGTGCCAGTATTTGGCACCAACTATCGTCTTGACCCGATCAAAGCCGCCTTTGATATGTGCGCAATGATTCGGTGGATGGATTTCAACGATACCTCTTTTGCGGGTGGACATCCATCCGACTCAATTGGCGCCATCTTAGCCGTCGCTTACTTTAAAAGTCAACAGCAAGGCTCAGCAGGATTACCTGAACTTAGTATGCAAGATGTCTTGCACGGCATCATTCAGGCATATGAAATTCAAGGCATGATTTCTTTTGCGAATAAATTTGACCAACCTAGTGTTGCGCTCGATCACGTCATTGGTGTAAAAATTGGCGCATCAGCTGTTGTTACCAAACTCCTTGGTGGTTCGAAAGAAATGGCTTTAGCAACTTTAGGTAATGTCTTTATGGACGGCGGAACATTAAATGCTTATCGCCACGTACCCAATGCTGGCCCAAGAAAGAGTTGGGCTGGAGCTGACGCAGCAAGTAGAGCTGTTTGGCATGCATTCAACGCA